>ENA-ORUN01001912-ORUN01001912.1-human-gut-metagenome-genome-assembly--contig:-NODE-1912-length-18063-cov-2.549311_pt1 | contig 18063 bp, 10 predicted proteins | sample MGYA00242080_ERZ509209 | MGnify/ENA primary metagenome ERZ509209 (study PRJEB26280, sample SAMEA2338786) | human gut metagenome | biome: human gut; feature: human-associated habitat; material: faeces... | reverse complement strand
GTGTATTTCTATTCTACACCATAATGAAGGTTTACACAATACTTGAAATTGACTCCAGAGAATACGTTTTGTTATTCTCTGCTTTATTTTTTTACATAATAGACTTTATTTTTTACGATATTTTTGATTTTTACTGTTTGGTTTATCGGGAATAGTCATTTCTATGAGTCCGTTTTTCAGTGCCGGATTGAGATAATTTTTTCTGAAAGTAGGTCTATGTGAAAGTCCTAATCGTTGCATAAGCTGAGTAGCAGATAGCACTTCATTTCCCATACAATTTAACAGTATTTCAACTTGGTCGCTAACTTGGTCGCTAACTTGGTCGGTGGTGTCTAAATCAGTTAGGGAATCGAATATTATTTGCATCATCATTTCTACAAATACAGTACAGTCAGCTTTGTTATCTGAGATAGCGAGAGCGTCATAATATTCTTGTTGTCGCTCTTTTATAAGTTCTTCAATAGGTAACCAAGAGAATAATTTATTCCATTGACTAAGTAATAGTGTGTGCCACATTCTACCGATTCGTCCGTTGCCATCTGCAAACGGATGAATAAATTCAAACTCATAGTGAAAAATGCAACTTTTAATTAAAATATGCAATGGAGATTGTTTGTACCATTCAAATAGGTCACTGATTAATTGAGGTACATAATTTGCAGGAGGAGCGGTATGAATTAATTTATTTCCGTCAAAAATACCGACACCGCCATTTCTAAAACGACCATTTTCTTTAACTAAATCATTCATCATTAGCTTATGTGCTTTTAACAAATCTTCAATACTAAGAGGATTGAGTGTAAGCATTATATCATATGCTTCATATGCGTTTTGTACTTCTTTGATTTCTTGAGGTGCACCCAAAATTCGCTTACCATTTATAACCGCTGTAACTTGTTCTAATGATAATGAATTGTGTTCAATAGCCAGAGATGAGTGAATTGTTTTTATTCTGTTTTCACGTCTTAGCTTTAGACTGCTACTTTTATGCAATATACTTACTTGTCCGACAAGTTCACTGGTTTTGGCAAGTAAATTGATTATATCGTCATTAATTGAAAATGGTGGTTTGTATTCCATTTAGCATACCTGCCTTTCTATAAGCTATTTACAAATATTATATCATATTTGTTTCATATTTTCAAATCAATATAAATTTTAGAGTGAAGTATGTTATCAGATGTTCCTTTGGCATATAGTGTATTAACAAACTCACCTATATTCCAACACTTTAACATATTCTGAAAAACTATAACTGCTGTTGTTAAAGCTTGGGTTCATGATAACCATAGGAGATTAATATTTTTGTGGCAAATACAACCGTTCCGATATATTTCTGTTATGATGTCTGAATGCTATTTTTGGTTGTCATTACACTTTATCATCTCACGCGGTGTACGACCCGTAAAATGCTTAAAATTGCGGTTGAAGCTGCATAGGCTGTCATAGCCGCACTCCTCCGCAATCTGCTGTATCTGCACATGATTTTGATTGCTGAGCATATACAATGCTCGGTTTATTCTGTATTTATTCAAATACTCCGTATAACTTATTCCCATACGTTTTTTAAAGGTTCTCGATAGATACGAATACCCATAAGACAATTCTTCGGCGGCTGTCTGCAAAAGGCAGGGAGTTTTAAAGTTCTTTTCAATATATCGTAAAATTTTAATGAGCAACTGTGACTCCTCATTATTTGCGGCTTCTTTAAAATTCGTACTCTCCACTAAAATTCCGAATATAGAATATAACAAGCCCTTTTGCTCAAAAATATTTTTCGCGTCAAAATATTTTTTGAAATTCGAAATCTCCTTAATATCATTTTTTTCGGGAAGCATATTTTGATAGCGGTTTGTAAATTCGGGGATTAAATCAGGCATAAAAGTGATTACACGCATTTTTGAGCTTTTTTCCGTTTCATAGCTATGGAGCTGACGTGGAAATATTATTACGCTGTCATTCTGTTTTAAATTATATAATACGGTATCTATTGTAATATTTATTTCGCCGTCAATAATAAAGCAAATCTCAAAAGACTCGTGGTAATGTATATTCCAATTCAGATTATCCACATCATATGAAAGAAATTTGTAATTCGGGTTTTCCCATTCTTTTTCGTACATCATAAAAATCACCTGTTAAAAGTATATCATTTCATATACTCTCGGTCAAGATTAAAGAGCAAAAATTGATTAGTTTACGGCAAATATATATTTTTACCTATATATTATTATATGATAAAATACTATAATAAAAATAATATTTTAACGGAGGTAGGAAAATGATATTGAAAAAATTGATAAGTGTAATGAGCGTATTTGCTATTATCGTATCGTCATTTACCACAGCAGTTGTCAGCGCTGACGAGGAAATGGCACCGATTGCCTGTACGCAAAGCGCATCATACTTGACGGACGGTGACGGAAATGTTACGCAGACGATAGTGAACTATGCGGGCAAGGAGGATATTTCAAATATTAACTGGAATACCAAATCAAATTCTTGGGGCGGAGTGGGCGTTCTTGAATTTACCGTTCCTGCGGCAGAAGCGAAACGCATAAAATCCGCCACACTTACCGTAAGCGTACATAACGGCTCGTCAAGAAGCGGTGGCAGAACATATGATATATATCCAGCCGACATCACAATAAACGCCGATACAACGGCTTCCGAAATAAAGGCGATTTCACTTGACAAAAGTATGTATCAGGCGGAGGGGGTTAAACAGGGCGAAACGCGCACGGACCAAATATCAACCGAAACAATTCGTGAATATGTAAAAGGCAAGGTAAAAGCAGATGTGGAAAGCAAAGTACAATTCGCGTTTTCAAACTCGTCACAGACGCTTGACATAGACCCGAAAACCGCGACGCTCGCACTTACAATGTATGACGGCGGCGTTGCACTTGATAAAAACGAGCTTATTCTATCTACCTCCGGCGAGCCTCAAAGACTTACCTACTCTATTTTCGGAGAGGGAATAAATGATGGTGACCTTGTATGGATAAGCGAAAATGAGGATATAGCCACCGTTGACGACACAGGTCTTGTCACACCGAAAAAGGCAGGCAGAACAGTGGTGTCTATAAAAACGGCTGACAGCAGTTTCAAAGCCGACTGCGCCGTTACTGTATTGCAGGCGGCTCAGGATATAACTATTGACAAAGCCTCTCTCTCACTGCTATCGGGCGGTAAAAACGGCGAACTTACAGCCAAATTGCTGCCCGAAACAGCAGTTAAACGACAAATAAAATGGACGTCCTCAGATGAGAATGTAGCAACTGTTTCATCAAACGGTATTGTGACTCCTATAAGCGTTGGTGAAACAATAATTACCGCAGCGGCGGCTGACAACGAAAAGCTTACGGCTTCATGCAATGTAACGGTAGCGGAAATGGCTGAACCTCAAAGCATTTCACTTGATAAAGAAAATGTATCTTTACCAAAGCTCGGTGCAACAACCGTAGTAAATGCAAATATTCAGCCGTCAAACGCGGATGACAGAATTACTTGGACTTCAAGTGATGAAAAAATTGCAAAGGTTTATGATGGCGTTATTGTCGCAGGCGAAGTCGGCACAGCGGAAATAACAGCCACTACATCAAATGGCAAAACAGCGAAATGTACTGTAACAGTAACAGAAGATAAGCAGCTTATAACAAACGACCGTTTCTATACCGATACAGACGGAAATATCCTATATTCGCAAGGTGGTGGTATATTCAAATTCCCTAATGATGATAAATATTATTGGTACGGCGTTCGCTATAAAGAGGCTGTAACGTATGCGACTGACCCTCTTTTAGGTAAAACGGTTGAGCATCCTGCTTTTGAAGCATACACTTGCTACACATCAGATGATTTGGTAAATTGGAAATATGAAGGCGATGTCGCAACGCTTGAAACTCTGGGTCAATCATGGTGTGGTTGGGCAGGCAGATGCGGTGTGGTATATAACGAAAAGGCAAATAAATATGTTCTTGTATCACAGTTTAACGGAACGATTATCGCAAGTGCGGATAATCCGAAAGGCCCATTTAAAACAGAAAAGGGATATTTTTGGGGTGGAACGTCACTTCCTGTTATCGCAAATGGTGATACAGGTGATTTAACAATGTTCTATGATGAAGACAGCAAAGGTTATATGATATGTTCAAGCGCGAACGGCAGAGGACATTTATATATTGCACCTATGGATGAAACTAAGAATTTCTGTGATTTTGATTTTGATAATATAAAAGAGCTGAACGGTTCTACCGGTTCATATTTTGATGAAGATGGTACAATAAAACAAAAAGATAAAGGCGGTATAGAGGGTGACTGTATGTTTAAATACAAAGACCATTATTATTTTACCGGTTCAGATTTATACGGCTGGCGTGGTTCAAGAGTGTATGTGTTTGAATCAAAAGATATACTCGGCGATTACAAATTAAAGCCGGATTATATTGATACTTCAAAATCAAGTTCAAATCTTCCGTACATTATGCCGGGTGCAAAGTATAGCTATGCACACAATTCACAAACCGGATTTTACTATACGCTTCACGGAAGCAAGCAGGACACGGTTATTTATTGTGGTGACCGTTGGTGTGATTTCGGAACACATGGTATAGGATATAATCAGTGGGTTCCACTGACAATGGACGGATATACTCCTCATTTCAACGATTTAAGTCAATGGAAATTAAACTCAGAAACAGGCGAGTGGACAATCGGCGACGGAAATAATTATATTGCAAACAATGAATTTGATGCCGACAGAGTTGATGTTAAATCATTGACAGGTTGGGAATGCAGTGACAGTACAGACGGTTCGGTAAACGGGAATGTAAAAGCAAGACGTTTTTACGGCAACTATGCCGCAAAGCAAAGTGCAGACACAGATTATACCGCAAGAATTAAACAAATAATTAAAGATTTGCCAAACGGTATATATACACTTCGAGCAAGCGTTATGTCAAGCGGCGGACAAAATGAATGTGTATTGTATGCAAATACAAACAATAAGAACTACACAGCTTCTCTAAAATCAAAAATGAGTAATTGGACAGATGTCGTTGTAAAGGATATTATTATTGAAAACGGAGAATGTGAGATTGGCTTGTACTCAGACTCACCGGCAAACTGTTATGTAAGGATAGACGATATGTATTTAACAAGAAATTATGACGGTACGGTTATCGAGGGTAGGTTAAATACTAATGTTCCGGATGAGCATATTGAAGATTCAATTACACTGAAAGATATGCAGGGCAACGCAGTAAATAAGCTTAACGGCGCAGAGGTATATGCCGAGGCAGTATATACAAACGACAATGCAGACAGAAAGGAATTAACATTGTATATGGCTTTGTATGATAACTATGGAAAATTAAAATCTGTAAAGCAAAGAAAAGAAACAATCGCTGCATACAGCACTTCCACGATAAAGACGGACAGCTTAAGTGCAGATACTGACTCATATATCAAGCTGTTCTTGTGGGAGGACGGAATGAAGCCGTTATATAATTCAATAACAATTAAGGAGGCAAAGTGATGAAAAATAAACTTAAAAGAATTTTAGGAGTGATAACAGCAATATCGCTTCTACTGCAAATGTCATTTGTTATAACCTCAAACGCGGCGGAATATTTTTCGCTTGATTTTGAAAGTGCAACGGATACAATGGGCTGGACGTCTGCAAATGCTCCGGGCGATATGTCAATAGCAACAGATGAAGACAACAGTATCAATAAGTATTTCAAATTTGCAAATACAAACGGAAGTGGAACACGAAATGCATACTATACCTTCGATTCTGACGCTCAGACAACGGAAAATGGTAAAGCAGTTATCGAATTTGACTTCTATATGACGAATACAGGAAATGAAAATATAAATCAGCTTGTATTACTTGATTCTGCAGCAGGCAACCCTAAAGGCAATGCAAATTACAGCGGAAATAATTATATCTTTTCATTTACACAACCTAAGAATAGCGATAAACTCATCATAAATAATTTAGATGGTTCTAAGGAAACATATACAACAACAGATTGGACGAATAAATCAGACTGGACACACGCAAAGGCGATTATGGATTTTACAGAGCATAATGTGACAATCACATTGTCAAGTCATGACGGTGAAACGGTATATTTTGATAACAAGGTCCCTATGGGTACGACAGACTTAAAAATCGGAAAATTACTGATTTGTGAGGCGAGAAAGAATACTGTGACATTCGGTATTGATAATATTTTAGTCCGCTCATATGACAGCTCGCTTGATGCCGGAAACACATACTATAAAGTAACGTATGATGTAAAGGGAGAAAAATCTGAAGAAACTGTAAAGGAAAATACAAGTCCGTTAAATATTCCGGACTTAACAAACTATGGATATATATTTAAGGGGTGGCAAGTAAATGATGACACTGAAAATCTGATTGATGATTTAAAGGAATATAAAATTACAGCCGATACAAAATTTACGGCAATTTATGAAAAAGATACGGAATATATTGAGCCAATAATTTCTGCTGAAATAAAAGGTAATCAAATAATGACCTTTGGCGATAGTCCCGACATTGCGGCGGAAAACAAATATACACTTACGCTTACAGGTCAGAACGGAACGATTATTACAGCCGATACGATAGACAGCCGAATAGACGATTTTAACATTGAGTGGGATATAGACGGTTTTAAAACTGTAAACGATACTGATAAATATTGCGATAGCTATGGCGAGTTTGCCGAGCATACGAACACTGCGACAGAGGTTTTGTTTATGCTCAGACAATGCGATTTTAATTTTTATGGTAAGCTAAATGCCACAGTGACATATAACGGCGAAACAATCGAAGCGTCAATGTATGTTGCCGCAACAGGTGATAAGAGCATGGCAGATAACCAAATCTTGCCTGAAGCAGGCTACCCATCCGACTTTGACGAATATCCCGACAGTCTTGTTGGATATACTACATTAAAGGACACTTACGGCGGTAACGATATTATGGTCGGCGGCTGGGGTATGTCCGGTTCAGATAGCGGTGATGCAGTTATTATGAAAGAGGAGAATAACAAATTCCTTAGAATTAATTGCCCAACATCGAGTAAATCACATATGTTCACAAATTCAATAGATACACCGCAAAAACAAATTATATTTGAGCAGAATATACGCTTTAATGGCAATGGATGTATTACACTTACATCAAACCAGCCGTATTGGACGGATAAGGAAGGCTATACAACGCCTGTAACGCTTGAATTTGACGGAACAACAATAAAGCTAAATGGCATAGCTATAAAAAATAATGATATTGATGTTACAGTCAACAAGGGCAAATGGTATAAAATTGTACTGTCGGCTGACAAGACTACCGAAAGTTGTTTTGTAAAGGTGTATGACTTAAACGGTCAGTTTGTCGGTGAAACCGATAGCATAGCGTGGACTGAAAACTCGGAGCCGACATATTACTCAATCGGTTTTGCAAATAAGCAGACAGGAACGGTTGATTTTGATGCATATAGAGCATATTATCCGGCTGCGGATATTTCAACCTATACACTCAATATTTCACAGGAAACTTTGTCAATTCCAAACAAAGATACTGCAACATTATCTGCATCGGTAAAAAGCAAAGAAGGATATAATATAACAGGTGCGGCAGAATGGTCAATCTTAGAAGATGATATGCAAGACATTATAATAACTCCCGATGTAGTAGATTCTCACAAAGCAACAATAACTCTGGGTGAGGGTGCATCAGCCGGTGAGGCAACTGTTCAGGTGAATATCGGCGGCTATACCAAAACCATAAAGCTCAATATTACCGACTCGGCTGAAAGTATAAAGTTTACATCATCACAAGGAAGCCTTGCAATACCGCTTGATGAAAAATCAGTAAATACTGCTAAATACAGTGCGGCGGTAATCAACGGTGATGGTATGGATTTGAACAGAAATGTATCGCTTGGAATATATGACAAAAATAATGTCAATAAATATAATCTTCCCGACGGTATATCGTTTGACGCATCAGCGGGTACAATAAGCGTTACATCGGCAGCTGTTCCTTGTGTGTTTACCGTAAGAGCCACAGGAGAAAGCAGTGACGGCAAAATATTATCAAGAAGTGTTAAGGTCACAGTTCACGGTTTATCATTTGACTTCGGAAGTGGTGCGGATGAAAGTGTTACAGAGGGTTATACGGATATTAATCCTTTAACAACTTATACCGTATCACGCGGTTATGGAATAGAGGGAAGTGTAAAAGCAGAAGGCACACCAAGTATTGATAATGCAGAATCTGATTATTTGTCGGGTGATTTCACTTTTAAAGCTAAGGTTACAAAAGGAAAACATTACAGAGTAAAGATTGCTTTTAGTGGTGATTTGGTGTCTGAATATGTAAGTGAAGCACTGTCAGGTCATGAAAGAACTCTTGCCGCAGAGGGGACAACACATACGGGATATACTGTAAAAACAGAAGAAATAACCGAACAAGTATATGATATTCCGGTTGTGGATGATGTAATGGATTTAAAATTCTCAGGTGCAAGGGTTGCGTATATATCAATAGAAAAGGTTGAAAAGACTGCCGCCGAAAAACCTAACATTTGGTCTGTCGGCGATTCAACTATCGGCAACAGCGGCTCATACGCATATAATTTAGCACGTGATCAAGCCAATTATCCCGAGTTTACCGCACTTGCCGATTATCATAATAACGGTAAGGGTTCAAGAAATCTTAAAACATATTATACACAGGGCTGGCTTGATAATATTCTGATAAACATAAGACCGGGCGATATTGTCACCATTGGAAATATGGGGACAAATCCGGGCGGAATGTCCGGTACGCAGTTTAAGGCTCCGCTTGACTATTATGTTGATGCGTGTCTTGCAATGGGTGCAAAAGTAATACTTACAAGCTATACCCCGCACGGCTGCGTTGAAGGCTACGAATATGTATATGATAAAACAACACATACATTCCACGGCTGTCGAGAGGATGCGTATGATTCTTTAGGCATAAGAGTTATCTACGAGGAAAGAAAGGATGATCCTGATATTTTAGGATTTATTGATATAGGACTTAACGCTGACAATGCATTTAACGAATATGTAGCGGATTATGCAAAGAACGGTTATGAAAACGAGGATGCGGCGGCAAAGGCAATTATGGATTGCTTCGGCGACCATAACCATTACGGCAACGGGGGACGATCACAGCTTGCGGGCGATTTAATGCTTAACGGCTATGGAACTGCACCGGGTATAGTGTCGGAGCTTGTAAGAGTGCTGACTGAGAGCACAAATAAACCTTGCGTTAAAATAGAAGCGGAATATGACGATAACGGCACACTTGTCAATTTAACAACCACACCTGCAAAGGTGTCGGAGGCACAAAAGGCAGAACGCAGTAAAAATTCGCTTATTACATATTGGTATTCGTTCGAAAATATGAGACCTGTAATCAGTGAGTAATTAGTTTATAAGCTACATTCATATAAAATAAGCCGAATTTGTCGATTTGATTTGATAAATTCGGCTTGTTTATAATTTACCGTTTAATTTCGTGATTTTTGAGATTAGAATAGCAAATTCTTCGTCTATGCGTTTGAACGTATTTATTAGTCAAACCAATTTCATTTGCAATTCATCTTTCATTGTGATATATTAGTTGTATATTTAGTTTGTTTGCGGTAGAATTTTATTTCGCCATTTACACTATATAGTTTGATATAATATCAATATCGGAGGATATTATAATGAGCAGCATTACAAGAAACAATTTTTCAATACACAGTAATTCAAAGGGTAATTTACTAAAAACAGAATATCAGAAAGACGGAATAGTGTATTTTGTTAAATCGGGACGTTTACAGGTTCGTGATTTTCCTGAAAAGTGGGGAATTGAGCCTGTTATTGAGGTGCTATGTTATGAAATAGGCAAGCTAATGGGATTAAATGTAGCGGAGCAAAGTCTTATTGGTATGGAGGGAATTAGATACGGTAAGAATTTCAGAACTTTGGTTTGCAGTTCTCCCGATTTCAGAAACGGAAAAACGTTAATATATTTGGCAAGTCTATATGCGGAAGATGAAAGCAATATTGATTTTGAAAAGCTTTGCAGAAACACCGGGTGCGGAAATGATTTAATAAATCTGTTGGCATTTGATTTGATTATAATGAATGAGGATAGGCATAACAGTAACGTAGGATTTCTTATGTCGGATAACGGAGAGCTTAAATTGTCGCCTATATATGATAACGGATATTCTTTGCTTTATGATGATATAAAAGGAATGTTGAATGATTTTAAATCGGCATATAGATACTGTCTTTGTAATGCACCGTTGTATGAGGAAAGATTTAATGCGGCGGAAAGAATATTTCAGAAAATGTCTAAAATATATGTGCCTACAATTAATCTTAATATTGAAAGAAATCAAGTTGCAGATAGGGTTATGGCGGTAAAGAAAACATACAGCGAATTGGTTTATGCGGATATAAATAATATTCAGCTAAAAGATATTTGGTGGGGAAAAATTATAGACTTTATAATGTGGAGGATTGAGTATGTTAGAGATTTACGAGATAGTGTGGCGGAATAAAGACGTTACAGGATATTTGGAATATAATACGAAAACAGATAAATTTCAAGCATATTTAAAGGATAGGGAAAATCCTAATCCGAGAGGTCTGTTTGGAATTTTGAAAATATCCGATGTTGTAGAGGATAGTCGTGTAAGGTTGTATATAAGCGATTGTGTTGTTCCGAAAACACGAGAAAATATTGATGATATATTAAAACATCTCGGCATGGGCGAATATAATCAGTGGGAGATTTATAAAAAAAATATGGGTGTTAATGTGAGTGATTATGCAAGTATCAGATTTTATAAAAATTCTGATTCAAATGATTTTTTTAATCCGATATGAGAGATGATTATGAAACTGAATTAAGTAGAAAAAATTAATATTATTGAATTATACAAGGATGAATAATTTTGCTCTTTTACCGTCAATGCAATATGGTATTTTGTCATGCTTTATTTTATCCGTTTTTATCAGTAGCTTTCGTAGATAGAATTTGCCATGCGCATGCATGAACTTAGGTATCATGGAGTAATTAAAAATTTTCCTCATTCAGTTTTTTTATTTTACATATCTATACATATGTATGACAGTTGCCTGTATCGTCCTTACAATTTTCCACTGTAGAAAGTTTTTCAGCTTGAGCAGATACATTTGAAAGAATTTCTGACCTTCTAACTAGTAGTCTCGGGAGATGTATAAAAAGAATATTTTTCAAAAAAGAAAAATAAAAAAATCCATCTGCGATAGTTACAGATGGACTGGAGGGGTAGAAAAATGCATTTTTTTATGTTATAATAATACTATATTTTTGAGATAATTCCTGAAAGGAGATGCAATATGGTATTTCCAAAAGAAATTAAAAGAATCAGACAGAGATGTTTTTTTACACAGCAGGACTTTTTTGAAGAAATACAAGTGGCATTTACTACTGCTAATAGATGGGGAGGCGGTAAGACCAAACCGAATTTCAATGCGATGAAAAATATAAAGGAGTTCTGTATTAAGAATGATGTGGATTATACAGGTGTTGAAGAGGCATAGCTAAACTATAAAGTTGGAGGAAATGAGTAATGATAACAAAATCTAATTTGAAGAATATGTTAATCTCAGCAGGGTTTAGCGATACTTCTAATGATAAATACGAAAAATACTATCCACTTTCTGATTGCTCTATTGTTGTGGATTTTAGAAAGGAAAAAATAATTTATCCTGAAAATAAAGGATTCAAAGTTAATATAGCAACTACAACAAATTTCTCTGAACCAGAAAATTTTGTTGTATTAGAATGTGTTAATAAGCTTCTTGGGAAAGGGTATAGACCTGAGAATATTGAACTTGAACGCACTTGGACACTTGGCCATAAACAAAAAGGTGGACGAGCAGATATTTGCGTATCTGATCAAAATGGGAAAATGCTATTCATAGTTGAATGTAAGACATATGGTTCTGAATATAACAAAGAAATGAAAAACATTCTTTCGGATGGTGGACAGTTAATTTCCTACTGGCAGCAAGACCGTGGTTGTAGATGGCTAGTTTTATATGCATCAAATATTAATGGCAATGATGAAATTGAATATACAACCGACAGTATTAACTGCTCGGATGATGAGAATATTTTAAATCTTGCCAAGAAGGACCCCACGATTCTCCTTTATAAAAATGCTCACACGGTCCCAGAACTTTATAAGGTGTGGAAAGAAACGTATGAACAAAGATTTAGTGGTAACATTATTTTCAGTAAAGATTCGGTAGCTTATGATATCGGCGTAAAGCCGCTTAGAAAAAAAGATTTAAAGGATTTCTCTGGAAACGACAAGATAGTAAATCGTTTTGAAGAGATTTTGCGTCATAATAATGTTTCTGATAAGGAGAATGCATTTAATCGATTGATAGCTTTATTTATCTGTAAGTTAGTAGATGAAATACAAAAAACAGATGATGATATTGTTGAATTTCAATATAAAGTTGGCACGGATACATACGAATCTCTCCAAGACAGGCTGCAAAAGCTTCATAAGGAAGGCATGGAGAAATTCATGCGTGAAGAGATTTTCTATGTGTCTGATGATTATGCAGAAAACCTTGTAAAACAATACACAAAGCAAAAAAGAGTAAAAATGATTGAAGAATTGAGAAATACACTTCGTATACTAAAATTCTATACAAATAATGACTTTGCTTTTAAAGATGTACATAATGAAGAACTATTCTATCAAAATGGTAAAATATTAGTTGAAATGGTACAACTCTTTCAGGAGTATAGAATAATTGGTTCCGCGGATGTACAGATGCTTGGTGATTTGTTTGAACAATTACTGAGTAAGGGATTTAAGCAGAATGAAGGTCAATTTTTTACTCCTATTCCTATTACACGCTTTATATGGGATAGTCTTCCTTTGGGACAAATAATGACAAAAGCTGATGGTATTGAATATCCCAAGATTATAGATTATGCCTGTGGAGCAGGACATTTCTTAACTGAAGGATTTGAAGCAGTAGAAGCTAGGGCTTATTCAATAAATAGTAGTACGGAACCATATAGCCAATGGGTAGAGAAAAAAATATTTGGCATTGAAAAAGATTATAGGTTAGCGAGAGTTTCTAAAATTTCACTATTCATGCACGGTGCAGGGGATGGAAATATAATTTTTGGTGACGGGCTTGAGAATTATCCGGATAAAGAGATAATACCTAAATCATTTGATATTCTTGTAGCCAACCCTCCATATTCGGTAAAGGCATTTAAGCCTCACTTGAAGTTGACAAACAATCAGTTAGATATTTTAGATAAGATCTCAAATGACGGTTCAGAAATTGAAACGCTGTTCGTGGAAAGAATATCACAATTGTTAAAACCGAATGGTGTTGCGGCAGTAATTCTACCAAGCAGTATTTTAAACAAAGAAAACGAAAGCTTTGTTACTGCACGAGAATCTCTTCTGAAAAATTTTAATATTATAGCCATTGCAACCTTGGGAAGAAAAACCTTCAGTGCCACTGAGACAAATACGGTCATTCTTTTCTTGCAAAAATTCAATGAACCGCCAAAACGCACTGATATGGTTATTGATAGTGTTGATGCTATACTTTCTAAAGCGGATATAGATGGTTGGGAAGACGAATCCATTTTGAGAGGATATCTAAAGAAAATAGGTGTTAAAAAGGACATTTACAACAAATTTTTATCCCAAAGTGAAGATTTTGACTTTTGGATAAATGATAATTATTTCGGTCAGCACTATAATGAATTTGTAAACTCAACAGAATACAATAAGAAAAGTAAGCAGAAAACTTTCCAAAAACTATCTGATTCAGAACAGAAAAAATGGTTCACTCAGAAATTTTACGAATATGCTTTTTCGGTCGAGCAAGAAAAATTATTCTACTATTCACTCGTTTACAACCAAGATACATTGATAATTTCTGCTCCAGATGAAAAAAAAGAACAGGAGAAGTTTCTAGGATATAAATGGAGGAATAGAAAAGGACAAGAAGGAATTCAGATAATAAAGGCTGGCGGATTTTTATATAATGCATTCGACCGCGAAGACAACAATTCAATCGCAGGACTGATCAGGAATGCTTTTTCTGATGGAGATGAGTTTGATGTCGAAGAATTGGATACCTACTATTATCGTTTGAGATTACAGGATATGATTGATTTTTCTGGAACTACGTTTAATAAGTCTATCAAAACCACTCAGACAAGAGTGCTTAAGGATATCCCGGGTCTTACAAATTACAGATTATCCGATAAAGACATATTTGAATTAAGTATAGGAAAACGTGTTCTTTCAGACGAAATAGTTGAGAATGGCAGTATTCCTATATATAGTGCAAATGTATTTGAGGAGTTTGGAAGAATTGATAAGCAGAATATCACTGATTTTTCTGTACCTTCTATTCTGTGGGGAATCGATGGTGATTGGATGGTAAATATTATACCTGCCAACAAACCATTCTATCCGACTGATCATTGCGGTGTTTTACGTATAAAAACAGATGATATTATACCTAAGTATATGGCATTAGCACTTCAGGTAGAGGGTGAATTTGAAAGATTTTCACGTAGCAACAGAGCATCTACACAGAGAATTGCTAATTTAGTTATTCAAATTCCTTCTGTGGCAGCTCAACAGAAAGTGGTAGATGAAATTGAAGTTATTGATAAGAAAATTTCCGATGAGCAAGCAATAATCAGAGAGCAATCTGAGATGGTTAAATCCAAATTTGTCGAAATGTTTGGGGATGAGAAAAGATATCCTTCAAAATCTATAGCTGAGGTAGCTAATATTTGTAGAGGTGCTTCTCCAAGACCAATATCAGATTATTTGACTGAAAATGAGAATGGAGTGAATTGGATAAAAATTGGTGATATATCAGTAGATGATACATATGTCACACATGCAGCTGAAAAAATCACTAGGGAAGGTGCAAAAAAATCGAGGTATGTTGCACCAGGGGATTTTATCCTTTCAAACTCCATGTCATTTGATAGACCATATATTCTAGGCATTGAAGGATGCGTTCATGATGGTTGGCTGATAATATCTGATTATCAAGAATCATTAAATACATTATTCTTTTACTATGAGTTGAGAGCAAATAAAGTTCAGTCTCAGTTTAATACTTTAGCAAATGGTACAACTGTGGAAAATCTCAATAAAGATCTTGTTAAGGGTGTTAACATAATCGTACCACCTATTAAATTGCAAAATGAATTTGCTAATTATGCTCAATCCTGCGACAAATTGAAATTTGAAGCACAAAAAAGATTAGGAGAATTAAATGCTACACGTGAAGAACTTATAGACAAATTTGAAGTACAAGAATTTATAAAAAATCATTCAAAAATATATGTATAAAAAAGTCACACTAGAGTAAATCAATACTCTAGTGAGGTCATTCCGCTTTTGAGTTCCACTTGAAGACATCATTCAAAAACTGTTTTTCTTACAATCCCTAATTGAGGTCATCATTTCAGGTCCTCGTTTTTGTATTAATTCAGTTTCTTTAACTAATTTGCCTCATAATCCATCACCCAACATAACCGACACGGATAGATACTACTGTGTGCACGGTAGATTTACTGATATTGAAAATTTTTGCAGTTTTGCGGACTGTGGCGTTATTTTCTACAATATACTGTGCCAATTCGACAGCCCGTTTTTCGATATAATCTTTCATTCTCCCACCGACCTTTCTGTATAGCATATATATGAAAAATCGGTGTAATTTATGAGATTAAACCATCACCAACAATCTTATTTTTCTTGACAAAATATTTAACATTACTTATAATAGTATTATTGACTGTTTATAAAGTATTAAGGAGAAATACAGGAGGAAATGAAACTTTAAATAACGTTATGCAAGGTTTATCGGACGCTATCGGTGCGTGAGGTTCATCGGGTGAACGGCTGTTGACGACTGCGTGGAACAACGCAAACAAGGCAAGAAAATTGAATTTTTATATGACAAAAACGCATAATGTGTAAAGGCTGTATTTGTGTACAGCCTTTTACAATTTTAGAAGGAGTTTTGAATTGTGAAATCAAAACAAGATTTGACGGTAGGAAACATAAATAAAAAACTTTGGGCGTTTGCGATACCGCTTATGCTCGGTAACGTAATGCAGCAGTTTTACAACTTAGTCGATACATGGGTAGTAGGAAAATACATAGGCGACAATGCTTTGGCGGCGGTCGGTTCGTCATATTCACTGATGACATTTTTAACATCGGTGATTTTGGGATTGTGTCTTGGCAGCAGTGCATTTTTTTCAATAACATTCGGCGAAAAAAATATAAAACGACTGAAAAACGGAATGTTTATTTCGTTTGTTATGATAGGAATATTTTCACTCATACTGACGTTTGCGTCATTTTACCTTTGCGGCCGGATTATGAAAATACTTCAAGTGCCGTATGACATTCAAGGTATAATGAGCGAATATTTGAAGTGGATATTTGTAGGCATTTTCGCGACATTCCTATACAACTATTTTTCTAATCTTCTGCGAGGAACAGGCAATTCCGTAATTCCGCTTGTGTTTTTGTGCGTATCTGTGATACTTAATATCGGTCTTGATTTGTACTTTGTTTTGGTATTAAAGCAAGGCATACGCGGTGCGGCGATTGCAACTGTAATATCACAGTATATTTCGGGTATCGGACTTATGATATATGTGTATATTCATTATCCCGAACTTCGATTAAAATATGAAGATACAAACTTTGTAAAACGTACGGCATACTGTCGGGAATGACGTGTCTGCAACAGTCTGTAATGAATTTCGGCATACTTATGGTGCAGGGGATTGTAAACAGTTTCGGTACAAAAATTATGGCGGCGTTTGCTGTTTCTGTGAAAATCGACACCATTGCATATATGCCTGTACAGGATTTCGGAAATGCGTTTTCGACTTTTATCGCACAAAATTTCGGTGCGGGCAAGTATGACAGAATAAAAGACGGAATTAAAAAAGCACTCAAAAGTGTTGTACTGTTCTGTATTTTTATCAGCGCGATTGTGTTTATTTTTGCAAAACCGCTTATGATGATATTTGTAAATGCCGAAAGCACGGAGATTATAAACATCGGCGTACAGTATTTGCGTATAGAGGGTGCTTGCTATATCGGCATAGGTATTTTGTTTATGCTTTACGGATATTACAGAGCTATAAATAAACCGAGTATGTCGGTTGTGCTTACGGTTATTTCTTTGGGAATAAGAGTAGTGCTTGCGTATGTTTTGTCGCGTGTTATCGGTGTAGTCGGTATTTGGTGGTCAATTCCGATTGGTTGGTTTATCGCGGATGCGGTTGGCATTTGTTTTTATTTATTTAAGTTTGACAGGTAATATTTTGTGAGATATAATTATATATAAGATTAGTTAGCAGTTGAATATGCGTGTGAAGTGATTTCGGAAGATGCAATAACTCTTGTGAAAGCCCTTATACAGGAGGCAGGCTGTGACGGTATTTATTACTGCGTGCAAAACGCGGAAACTTTTAGATTTACTTCGGAGGAATATCATAAATTTGTAGAGCCGTATGATTTAAAGGTGCTTGATTATGCCAACAGTATCAGTAAATATAATATACTTCATTGCTGCGGTTGGAGCGGTGACAAAAACAGAGTTGAAGTATGGAAAAATTATAAAGCAGCGGCAGTAAATTGGGCGGTTTATGTGGAAGATATGGACTTAAATGTGGGTAGAGATTTCTTTAACGCAAATTGCGTGCTTGGTGGCTTTGACAACAGAAAAAACGGCATTTTATACAGCGGTACGCTTGATGAAATCAAATCGGAAACAATAAAACTTATAAATATGGTCGGAAAAAAAGGTACAATACTGGGGGCGGATTGTACGTTGTCAAATGATATTGATTTGTCACACATAAAATGCGTGGCGGATACTGCAAGAAATATATAAGACGAAAAACGGGGGTATATAAATATG
>ENA-ORUN01001900-ORUN01001900.1-human-gut-metagenome-genome-assembly--contig:-NODE-1900-length-18145-cov-12.550525_pt1 | contig 18145 bp, 14 predicted proteins | sample MGYA00242080_ERZ509209 | MGnify/ENA primary metagenome ERZ509209 (study PRJEB26280, sample SAMEA2338786) | human gut metagenome | biome: human gut; feature: human-associated habitat; material: faeces... | reverse complement strand
TGGGGTCAAAGGGCTTGCCCAGCGCCTCGATCTCCTCCACATGGAGGGCATCCAGCGCCTTGGCGGCCTTGTCCAGCGTCATGGTCACGCCCTTTTTGTAGTTCTCGTCGGTGGTGGGGGCGTTGGCCGCCATCTCCAGCGTATCCAGAATGGGAATGATCTGGTTCACCGCAAAGGAAATGCCATCGTTGAACTTCTGGTCGGCTTCGCGGGTGGAGCGCTTGCGGTAGTTCTCGTACTCCGCTGCCATGCGCAGCAGCTGGTCTTTGGCCTGTGCAGCGTTGGCTTCGGCAGCATCCAGCTTTGCCTTTACGGCTTCCAGCTCACGGGCCTTCTTGTTGAACCAGCCGCCATCCTTCTTCTTGTCATCCTTCGGGTCGACAGCTTCAGCAGCAGGTTCCTGTTCGGGTGCTGCCTGCTGGGCCTTTTCCTCGGGAGCCGTTTCGGGCTGCTCCGCTTCCTGAGCCGGAGCCGTCTTTTTTGCTTCTTCGCTCATTCCAGATCCTCCTTATAGATCACAGTCCGCCGCGGTACGGCAGCCTGCGGGGTGTCTTTTCGTTTGCCGCTCATGCCCTCGCCCAGCTGGTCTGCAAACTCGTGCAGCAGGGGCATCAGCTTCTGGAAGGGCATCCGGGTGGGGCCGATCAGGGCAATGGAGCCCCACAGCCCGCCGCCTACCAGATACCGGTCGCTCACGATGCACAGCCCGGGGATCTGCGGTTCCAGATCCTCGCCCAGCAGCACGCTTTCGCTGCGGTTTTCCGGGGGTGCGATCAGGCTTGCGGCCTGTTCCTCGTCGTTCAGCAGGGTAAGGATATCACCCACCCGGCCGTCCAGCTGCGGCCAGTCCAGCAGGTACTGCTCGCCGCCCAGAAATACATGGGGCTTTACGCTGTCCTGCAGAATTGCGGCTGCGGCGCTGACCACCGGCACAAGCTCCGGTGCGATCTGGCTGCACAGCTCGCTGAGCATCCGGGTGGAAAGATCCACCGGTGCCACAAAGGTAAGGTTGCGGTTGAGCAGCGCCGCAAGGGCGGCTGCATTTTCCCGGGAAAGCCCGGTGCGTACCCGCGCCACCCGGGTGCGGACGTAACCGGCGGTGGTCACAGCCAGCACAGCGGCTGCGCTGCGGCCCACCTGCACCACCTCGTAATGGGCGATGCACAGATCCTCGGCGCAGGGGGTGCTGACGGCGGCGGTGCAGCCGCTGATGGCGGCCCAGCGCCTTGGCAGCGCCCTGTGCCAGCTTTTCCGGCTCGTGGTCAAGGCTGGCGAACACCGCATCTACCCGGGCGCGGGTAACGCGGTCCAGCGGCTGATCGTCGGTCAGCAGGTTGTCCAGATAATACCGGTAGCCCTTGGCGCTGGGCACACGCCCCGCGCTGGTGTGGGGCTGCTCCAGCAAGCCCAGCTTTGTCAGCGCCGCCATCTCGTTGCGCAGCGTTGCGCTGGACACTGCCATATCAAAGTAGTTTGCCAGCACGCTGCTGCCCACCGGCTCGCCCTCAAGGCCATACAGCGCCACGATCGCCTGCAAGACCCGTTGCTTGCGTGCATCCATCGTCATAGCGCCTGCCTCCTTTTTGTATCGCTTTTGTTTGTTTAGCACTCCTTGTTCCTGAGTGCTAAGACCATTATAATCGTTTTTGCCCTGCTGTCAAGCCCTTTGCAAAAATGTTTATAAAGATTCATAATTCTGTCATAAAGGGGGTGTGCGCCCTAGGTGGGAGCGGGGCTAACTCCCTCAGTCAAAACCTGACGGTTTTGCCAGCTCCCTCGGGGAGGGAGCCTCTGGCGCGCCCGCAAGCTTTACACTTTAGCCGGAAACTGTACCGCTATGCCAAAGGCCCCATCTCAGAGGGGGCTGGCATCGCGCAGCGATGACTGGGGGAGTTTGTTTCCCACGCCCCCCTCCCGTGAAAAAGTAGTTCCGAAACGCCCGCAGACGTTTCGGAACTACCAATAAAACTATTCTTTCCGCTATTTATGCGCAAAGCAGCGCGGCGCGCATTCCAAATCGTCCCGCCTTACTCCTCCATCTGCTTTGCCAGAAAGGCCGCTGCCACCGCCACTGCCTTGCACTGGGCGTCCTCCGGGCAGGCGGTGCGGTCCTCGGTCAGCAGCCCCACCGCGCCGGTCACGTCCCCGCCCGCCAGCACCGGCGCGGCGCATAGCAGCACCCGGGGTGCGCCCTCGCAGGGCAGCATGGTCTTTTCCGGGTTGCCCGGGCTCTGGTAGGGCTTGCGGGCTTCCATCAGCTTTTCCAGCGGCTGGCTGATGCTGCGGTCTGCCAGCTCCCGCCGCCCGCTGCCGCTGACCGCCAGAATGCGGTCCCTGTCGCACACAAAGGCGGTCAGCGCAAACTGGCGGCTGAGCACCTCTGCCAGCTGAGCGGCAAGGGTGTTCACCTCGCCCATAGGCGAATACTTTTTAAAGATCACTTCCCCGTCGCCGGTGGTAAAGATCTCCAGCGGGTCGCCCCGCCGGATGCGCTGGGTGCGGCGGATCTCCTTGGGGATCACCACCCTGCCAAGCTCGTCAATGCGGCGCACGATACCGGTTGCTTTCATTTATAGTGTCCTCCTTTTGGTTTCCTTTGTATGTAGTATCTGTCAGCGGCGGCAAATTATACCGGCAGCGCATTTTTTGCTTTGCCCGCCGCATTGCGTTCCGGGCGGGGTTCTGTTACAATAAATAGGAATAAACCCAAAGAAAGCAGGTGTCCGCATGGCACACATCCTTATTCTGGGCGGCGGTGCCGCCGGACTGGCCGCTGCGCTGGCGGCTGCACAGGCCGCGCCCTCTGCCCGCATCACGGTGCTGGAGCGCAACCCCAAGGTGGGCAAAAAGCTGCTGGCTACCGGCAACGGCCGCTGCAATCTGGACAACACCGCCATTGCGCCGGAAAAATACTTCACCGCCGACCCCGCCGCGCTGCGGCCTTTGCTGGCGGCGGTGGATGCCGCCGCGCCGCTGGCGTGGTTCGAGCAGCTGGGGCTGTACACCCGCACCGATGACGCCGGGCGGGTGTACCCCTATTCCAATCAGGCCGCCGACGTGCTGGCGCTGCTGGAGCTGCATTTGCAGCGGCACAAGGTACAGCTGCGCACCGGCTGCACGGTAAGCACCCTGCGGCAGAGCAAGGGCGGCTACGCCGTACAATTTGCAAACCCCGAGGGCGATATGGAAAGCCTGCGGGCAGATGCCGTTATCTGCGCCATGGGCGGTGCTGCCGGGCCGCAGTTCGGCACGGACGGCTTCGGCACCCGCTTTGCCGCCGCCTGCGGCGGGCAGATGCGCCCGCTCTACCCCTGCCTGACCGCCCTGCAATGCGCAAAGCCGAACAAGAGCCTTGCGGGCATCCGCGCCAAAGCCGCTGCCCGCCTGCTGGACGGCGACCGGGTATTGGCTGAAGAAATGGGCGAAGTGCAGTTCACCGACTATGGGCTTTCCGGCATCTGCATCATGCAGCTGTCCGGCCTGCTTGCTCCCGGGCGCAGCCCGAAGCACCCGGCGGTGGAGCTTGATCTCTTCCCCGCTGTGCCGGAGGCAGAGCTTGCCGCCCTGTTTGCGGCGCGTGCGCCGCTGCTTGCCGAGGACACGGCGGCAGCGTTCTGGCTGGGGCTTTTGCACGGCAAACTTGGCCGCGCCCTCTGGGCTGCCGCCGCCCTGCCGGACGCCGCCCCCCGCGCCCTGCCCGCAGGCAGCTGGCAGAAGCTTGCCCACACCGCCAAGCACTGGCGGTTCGAGGGGCTTACCCCCTGCGGCTGGCGGCAGGCACAGACCACCGGCGGCGGGCTTGCCCTGACCGAAGTAGAGCCGACCTTCCAGTTCAAGGGCTGTCCGGGGCTGTACTTCGTGGGGGAAACGTTGGACTGCGCCGGAAGCTGCGGCGGCTTCAACCTGCACTGGGCGTTCGGCAGCGGCCTTGCCGCCGGGCAGGACGCCGCAAAGCACTTCCGCAGCAGCAAACGGTAACAAAAAAGGGATCCTGAAGCGCCAGCTGGCGCTTCAGGAGCCCTTTTTATTTTTACTCGCCCTTGGAAAGCAACTTTGCACGCTCCAGTGCAGGGCGCAGTGCCAGATACAGCACCACGGCGCAGGCAGTGGAAGCCACACTGTTTACAAAGGTGACGCCGCCGGCGATCTTGGTCAGCGCCTGTGCCACGGTGTACTCCTGCCCAAAGATGTACACATTGCGGAAGTAGCCAAGGAAGGGGTCGGTGAACACGTTCAGCAGCAGGCCGGAACCCGCAGAGACGATCACCTTGACCAGATACCCGGCGCTGTGACGGTCCTGATCCCGCAGCTTGAACACCTTATGTGCCACGGCACCGCAGGTGATGCCGATGATAAACTTGAGCACGAAGGTGGTAATGGCGTAGCCCGGGTCACCGGCAAGGATATCTGCCAGTGCCAGACCGATGGCACCCGCCAGACCACCGGATACACCGTCCAGCAGCAGCGCCGTCAGGGCAGTAAAGGTGTTGCCCAGATGGAACGAGGAACCGCCGTAGAACGGGATGCGGAAGAACAGGTAGGCCACTAAGCTCAGCGCAGCCATCACGCCGGTAAGCGCCAGCTCGTGCACCGTAAAGCGGCGCTTGTACAGAACACTGAAAAACAGGATCAGGATAACGACGACTGCCAGCAGCAGCCACATTGCAGTAGTAGACATGATACTTTCCCTCCAATCACGCCGATAACCCCACAAAACCACTTGACATTTGGGTGTCCGGCAGGTATGCTCCTATTATACGCAGAACTGACCCTATGAAAATACCCAGAACAAAGTTTTTTTATGGGGTCAGTTTGACAAAATGCCTACACGGGAGGGATATTCTATGGTACATCTGACCACGGCGCTGGACCCGGCCTCGGCGGTGCCGCTGTACGAGCAGCTCTACCGCAGCCTTGCCGCCGAGATGCGGGCAGGCACTCTGACGGCGGGCACCCGGATGCCCGGCAAGCGGCGGCTGGCGGCGGAGCTGTCGGTGTCGGTGAACACGGTGGACACCGCCTACCAGATGCTGGCAGCCGAGGGCTACCTGACTGCCCGGGAGCGCAGCGGGTTTACGGTGCAGGAGTATCTTGCCCTGCCGCAGGGGGTGCAGCCGCCCGCCGCCCATCCTGCGCCGCCGGCAGAGCACCCCGCCGAAAGCGCCCCGCCGATACAGTTTGATTTATCCACCCGGGGCGTGGACCCGGGGCTGTTCCCCTTCCGCACATGGGCGCGGCTGCAAAAGGAGCTGCTTTACTCCGCGCCGGAACTGCTCACCCCCGGGGATGCCCGGGGCGATGCCGCCCTGCGGCAGGCGCTGGCAGGGTATCTGGCCGAGTACCGGGGCGTGCAGTGCGACCCGGAGCAGCTGGTGGTGGGCGCAGGGCTGGAATATCTGCTGGGGCTGCTGGCACCGCTGCTGCCCGGCCCTGCCGCCGTGGAGACCCCCGGCTACCCCCGCGCCCGGCAGGTGCTGGAAAACAACGGTGTGCCCTGCCGCTGTCTGCCGGTGGACGCGGACGGCCTGTCGCTGACGGCTCTTTCTGCCAGCGATGCGGCGGTGTGCTATGTCACCCCCAGCCACCAGTTTCCCACCGGGGTCACCATGCCCGCCGGACGCCGGGCAGAACTGCTGCACTGGGCGGCCCGCGCCCCGGGGCAGCGGTACATCATAGAGGACGACTACGACTCGGAGTTCCGTTTCGATACCCGCCCGCTGCCCAGCTTGCAGGGCATGGCGGGCGCAGACGGCCCGGTGGTGTACCTGTCCACCTGCTCCCGCAGCCTTGCCCCGGGCATCCGCATTGCCTACATGGTGCTGCCCCGGCAGCTGCTGGGTGCGTGGCAGGAAAAATACGAGCTCTACTCCGGCACGGTGGGACGGTTTGAGCAGCAGACACTGGCGCGCTTTATCACCGGGGGCTATTTCACCCGGCATCTGGCGCGGGAGCGCACCGCCTACAAAGCCCGGCGGGATGCGCTGGCGGCGGCGCTGCGCAGTTCCTTTGCGCCGGAAGAGCTGACCCTTGCGGGGCTGCACACCGGTCTGCACCTGTTGGCACAGCTGAAAGACCCGCCGCCGGACGCCGCCCTGCGGGCGGCTGCCCGGCAGTACGGGGTGCGCTGTTCCCTGCTGAGCGACTACGACCTGACCGGCACGGCACACTCTGCCGCCGGGACACTGGTGCTGGGTTACGGCTCGCTGCCGGACGCGGACTGCGCCGCCGCCGGGGAGAGGTTAAAAAAGCTCTGCACCGCCGCCCGGGAAGCATCGGACACCGTATAGTGTCCGCCCGCCCACTCCCCGGGCAGGGCATCGGCGGTGATGTCCACCGGCTCGGCGCTGGTGGCTAAAAATTCCAGTGTGCGCTCCAACGTTGCAAGGTCTACGGCAGTCAGGCTGGTCAGCAGGCTGCTGCTCACCTCCCGCAGACCCTGCGGCAGGGTGGTGGGCAGCAGCTCCAGCGCCTGCCGGAAAAATGCATCCCACACCGCCGCCCGTGCGGCGGCGCTGCGCCGGGGCGAAAGAGAAGTGTCGGCATCCAGCGCCGCTAAAAAGCTGTGGGCATCGGCGGCGGAGATACCCTGCACCCCGGTGCCCTTGCCGTACCGCGCCAGCTGCTCCGGGGTGAGCGCCCCGGTAAAGCCCACCCGCACCGCGCCGTACCGCGCCGCCAGTTTTGTCAGCACCGCCGGGGCGATGGCAAGATAGTCGGTATCCTCCGGCAGGGCGAATACCTCGCCCAGCGCTTCCCGGCAGCGGGCAGGGCCTGCGGCTGCGTAACAATCCGCAAGGGGGACATTTTTGCCCCCAAAGGGCACTTCCAGCGCGGCGGGCACCGCCAGCAGATGGATGCAGTTCTGCCCGGCGTTCAGGTAGGCCAGCACAAAGCCCGGAGTCTCGTCTGCCACACACAGCAGCACGGTGCACCGGTCGGTGGCCTTGGGCAGACGGATGGGCACCCCGCTCTGGCTTTTTGCGGCCTGCCGCAGACTGCTGCGCAGCTGGGCGCGGCTGAGCAGCACCGTGCCGCCCACCAGCGGCAGCAGCACCAGCAGGGCGGCGCACAGCGCCGCCCAGAAGGGACGCCAGCCGCTGCGTTTTGCGTGTTTCATGGCTCTTTCCTCCTTTTTGTGCATAAAGCATGACCCGGCGGGCGACCCTTTATGCAGAAAGGCAGGGATGCTGTATGGATAAAACAGAAAACCCCAACGAAAAAGACCGCGAGGAGCAGGAGGACTTCTGGCTGACGCTGGAACCCCTTCCCGCACCCGACCCCGAAAAGACCCCCGCACCGCATGAGGAGTAATGGCGCTGCATAGGATGGTAAGGGAACTCCCTCAGTCAAAGCCTGATGGCTTTGACAGCTCCCTCTGGGAGGGAGCCTTTGGCATAGCGGGAAAGTTTGCGGTTAAACTGCAAACTTTCCGGGTGTGCTCGCTCCCCCTCGGGGGAGCTGTCGCGCAGCGACTGAGGGGCTTCAAATCGGCGGAGCCGGAAAAAACGGTTAAAAGATCTTCACGCCGAACAGGCGTGAATCTTCAGTTTTTTCCGGTGCAGCCCACTTCTTTGGGGTTAAAAGGGGCGAGCAGCCCCTTTTTCGTGGCTCCAGCGCGTCGAAATCGCTGGCACTTTTCTGGTTCTCTTTTGGTGTCAAAAGAGAACATCCCTCGGCAAGCAGAAACTTTTCATCAGCAAAGGAGGGTCACAGGATGCCAGAGCGGTTCATGCGGGGAATCGAGGTCGTGAACGGCATCGTATGGGGACCGATGGGGCTGGGGCTGCTCTTCGGCACCGGGCTGCTGCTGACGGTGCGCACCGGGGGCTTCCAGCTGCGGCGGTGGGGCTACTGGATGCAGCATACCCTCGGCGCTATCCTGACCGACCGGAGCGTCACCGCCCATACCGCCCGCGAGGAACAGGCCATCAGCCAGTTCCAGAGCCTGTGCACCGCGCTGGCGTCCACCATCGGCACCGGCAACCTTGTGGGAGTGGCCACCGCCATCCTTTCCGGCGGGGCGGGGGCGGTGTTCTGGATGTGGGTCATGGCGCTGCTGGGAATGATGACCAGCTACGCCGAGAACGTGCTGGGCATCTACTACCGCCGCAAAGACCCGGCGGGCGGCTGGCGCGGCGGGCCGATGTACTACCTGCGGGACGGCCTTGGCGGCAAGCCGGGGCGGGTGCTGGCGGTGCTGTTTGCCGCGTTCTGTGCGCTGGCAAGCTTTGGCATCGGCAACCTGAGCCAGCTCAATTCCATCGCGGGCAATCTGAAAGCGGCCTTTGGCGTGCCGGAAGCCGTCACCGGCGCAGTGCTGGCGGCAGTATCGGCGGTAATTTTGCTGGGCGGGCTCAAGCGTGTGGCTGCGGTAGCAGAAAGGCTTGTCCCTGCCATGGCGCTGCTGTACATCATGGGTGCGCTCACCGTGGTGGGGGTGCACATCACCGCCGTTCCGGCGGCGCTTGCCGCCATCGTAAAGGGTGCGTTCGGGCTGCGTGCCGCCGGTGGGGGCATCGTAGGCTACGGGCTGTCCCGGGCGATCACATGGGGCTTCAAGCGGGGTGCTTTTTCCAACGAGGCGGGGCTTGGCTCCTCGGTAATGGTACACGCGGCTTCCAACGTAAAAGAGCCGGTGCAGCAAGGGATGTGGGGTATTTTTGAGGTGTTTGCGGACACCATGGTGGTGTGCACTCTGACGGCGCTGGTGGTGCTGACCTCCGGCTTTGTGGATCTGGACACCGGACGCATCGCCGCCGGGGCGGCGGGCAGTGCGCTGGTGGGGCTGGCCTTTGACGCCGTGTTCGGCACGCTGGGGTCAAAGCTGATCGCGGTGTGCATTCTGCTGTTCGCTTACTCCACCACCCTTGGCTGGAGCTGCTACGGCTGCAAGGCCGTGGAGTATCTCTTCGGCGCAGGGGCAGGGGCAGGCTACCGGGTTCTGTTCGTGGCGCTGATGCCGGTAGGCGCAGTGATGCGGCTGGACCTTGCATGGACGCTTTCCGACACCTTCAACGGCCTGATGATGCTGCCGAACCTCATCGGCGTAATTGCGCTGTCCGGCACGGTGGTGCGCATTACCCAAAACTACCTTGCCCGTAAGCTGCACGGCAGCCCCGCGCCGCCGCTGTTGTCGGCGGACGAGACGATTTAGAATGGCTTCCGCTGCGCTCTAGCCATATTCAGCGGAAAAAAGATTTTTAATTTGTGGGTTCTGAAAAGCCTGCGGGCTTTTCAGAACCCCTTTTTCACAAGTGGGGTCGTAATCGGGAGCAGTCGCTCTGCGGTTAGCGTCCTCGCCCTCTCCGTCATCGCTACGCGATGCCACCTCTCCCAAAGGGAGAGGCCTTGGCAAAGAGATGAACTTTACGTGGATTGCCAAAGGCTCCCACTTTGGGGGAGCTGGCAAAGCCGTTAGGCTTTGACTGAGAGGGCGAGGACGCTTGCGGGGGAGATACCCCTTGTCCCAAGGCGTGGTTTGTGCTATGCTAGGGGATACAAGCGATTTTTTGCGCTGAGAGGAGGAACCCCATGGCCGCCGTAAAAACACGGAATACCGCTACCCTTATGACCGAGGGCAGCATTGTAAAAAGCCTGCTGCTGTTTGCTCTGCCGCTGATCTTCGGCAACCTGCTGCAGCAGATGTATAATACCGCCGACAGTATCATCGTGGGCAATTTTGTGGGCAGCAATGCCCTTGCCGCCGTGGGCTCCAGCGGGTCGCCCATCTACCTGCTCATCGGCTTCAGTCAGGGACTTGCCGTGGGTGCGGGCGTGGTGGTGTCGCAGTATCTGGGCGCTGGCGACCACAGGGAGACCCGCGAGGCGGTGCACACTGCCCTTGCCATTGCGGTGGTCATGGGGCTTTTGCTGACCGTGGGCGGCGTTGCCTGCGGGCGCGCTTTGCTGGTGGCCATGAATACCCCCGCCGAGGTGCTGGCAGACGCTGTGACCTATATCCGCATCTACTTTGGCGGGGTGCTGTTCAGCGTGGTATATAACATGACCGCCGGCATCCTGAACGCCGCCGGCAACTCCCGGCGCTCGCTGGTGTATCTGGCATGGGCGTCGGTGACCAATATCGTGCTGGACCTTGTGTTCATTGTGGGGCTGCGGATGGGAGTGGCAGGTGCCGCCATCGCCACCGACTTAAGCCAGCTGGTGTCCTGCGTGCTGAGCCTGCGCTTTCTGATGAAAAGCGAGGACGCCTGCCGGGTGGAGCTTTCCGCCATCCGTCTGCACCGCAAAATGGCCAGTCGCATCATCCGGGTGGGTCTGCCTACCGGCATCCAGAACATGGTCATCTCCTTTTCCAACGTGCTGGTGCAGGCCAGCGTGAACAGCTACGGTGCCGCCGCCATGGCGGGCTTTGCCGCCTACATGAAGATCGATGGTTTCAACATTCTGCCGGTCAGCAGCATCAGCATGGCTGCCACCACCTTTGTGGGGCAGAACTACGGTGCGGGGCGTCTGGACCGGGTAAAGCGCTCGGTGTGGGTCACCCTTGCCATCGGGGTCATCTACACCCTTTGCACCGGCGCTGCCCTGCTGGCCGGGCAGGATGCCATCCTGCACCTGTTCACCGCCGACGAGGCCGTGGTCACCTACGGCAAGCTTGCCATGCGGTGGTTCTGCCCGTTCTACTTCCTGCTCAGCATCCTGCACGGCCTTGCCGGTGCCGTGCGCGGCACGGGTGCCAGCATCCCGCCCATGGTGGTGCTGCTGGTCTCGCTGTGCCTGTTCCGGGTGGTATGGATCCAGTTTCTGCTGCCCTTCTTCTCCGGCATCGAGGGCGTGTTCATCCTCTACCCCGTCAGCTGGGGTCTGGGCGCATTGCTCATGATCCTGTATGCGTGGAAGGGCAAATGGATGGAGTATCATACATAACCATTTTTATAAACAATGACCCGCCGCACTGAAGGAGGTGCGGCGGGTCGTTGGTTTTTCAGGAACTTCTGTCAGGACAGCTTACCATGCAAAGCCCACGGAGTCCATGTCGATCTTCTTTTCCACCAGACCCAGACGGCTCTCGATAAAGTTCACCGCCATATCCGGCCACTGGGCGATCTGGGTGTAGTAATCCACATAGCCCTTGGTGCCAGTGCCCAAGCCCACACCGTGGGGCGCATCGGGTGCCAGATAGAAGCTGAAATCTTTGAAGGTATTCGCGCACTCCGGCAGAGAGGGCAGCATCATAGCGCTCAGGCCGTCCTTCTGCCCCACAACACCAAAGACCGGGGGCAGGTTGGGGTTCTTCGTGAAGTCCAGACCGGTGACGAACAGTCCGTAGATGGGGATCGCCACATTCAGGTCAGCGCTCTCATAGTCCACAGCATCGCAGACGTAGCTGGGGTAGACCTTATCCGGGGTATTCGTAGTGCCGAACTGGTCGGCCACCACCTGCATCACATTCATGCCGCCAGCAGAGAAGCCCACAGCGATCATGATATCGGTCTTGCCGATGTGTTTTTCAGAGGCGTTGTGGCGGATGTAGCGGATAGCGCGTGCCAGATCCAGCCGCTGATCCACAGCGGCATAAGGGTTGACGCGGCGCTGCAGCACAAAGGCGTTGTAGCCGTTCTTGTTGAAGAACTCGGCCACAGGGTAGCCTTCCACCACGTTGTTGCGGTGGGTGCTGCCGCCGCCTGCAATAATGATCACGTTGCCCTTCACCTTGCCCTGATCTCGCAGCAGGTACGGGTTCAGGAAGGGACGGAAGCCCTCGTTATCGTAGCAATTTTCCCAGTTGGTGGGCAGCGGAGATTCCACGGCCATCTGATCTCCCCAAATTTCCCAAACGGTGCTCTTGGGGTCCTTGATCTGGCGCAGCGCCTTGCGGGCATTGGTCAGAGCAACACACATATCGTAGTGAGAAGCATTGATGCCGGGCGCAGCTGCACCGTCCACCTTCTCGTACTGAGCGCGGGACAGCTTGTGGAACAACACATAGAACTTGTCAAAATCGCCCCGGAAAGCAGCCGGATAAAAGGCCACCTCGCGGGAGAGACGGAGTTCCTCTGCCACCATGGCCTGCACCTCAGCATCGGTGTGCACGCCAGCGTTCTCAGCAAAGGATGCGGGCGCCATGCCAGCCACTGCGCCCATGGTCACGGCAGAAGCGGCGGAAAGCTTCATAAAGTCTCTTCTGTTCATCATCATTTCTCCTTTTAAATGCAGACGGCTCATTTGTGCAGAACAAAGCCGCCCGAAGCTGTACAGCAAACGCCCTGCTGCCGGGCCCAACGGACATTTCGACAGTATCGCGCCGTTGAAATCTGTGCAAAGCGTATCACAAATCAGATAGATTGTAAATAGATTTCATCGCTTTTGAGCAAAATTGATATATTAGTATGCCAGTTCTTGTGAAAATCGACAGGCGTTGGACGGGCACAAAAAAGGACTGCCGTACATCTGCACGGCAGTCCTTTTGTATCTTATTACAGCTTTTCAAACACCAGAAAGCGGAAGGCGATGGTGGTGGTGAGCTGCGGCAGAGCCGCAAGGCGGGCGGCACCGTCGCGGGGCGTTTTCCAGTAGTAGGGGGTCATGGCGAACAGGGCTTCCAGCTGGGCGGCGGGCACGGTGATGGTTCCCTGCACCTCCCGCTCGTCGATGGCACGGAAACCCGGGTACTCCACCTGCTGCACCGGGTTCTTATAGGGCTTTTCATAGAGCACGGCCTTCATCTGGTACAGATGCTCTGCCCCCGGCACAACGTAGATCATGCGCCCGCCCGGGCGCAGCACCCGGCTGAACTCCTCCTGCGCAAAGGGCGAAAAGCAGTTCAGCAGCACGTCTGCCCAGCCGGTGCGCACCGGCTGGCTGAAGCTGGACGCCACTGCATACTGCGCTGTGGGCAGCGCCTTTGCAGCCAAGCGCACGGCGGGCTTTGCGATATCGAACCCGGCCAGCTGCAACGGCTTTTCCGCCGCCGCGAACTGCTGCGCGATGCAGCGGTCGTACCAGCCCTCGCCGCAGCCTGCGTCCAGCAGATGCAGCGGGGCATCCGGGGCGGCGGGCACGCCGTGGGCAAGGCACAGCTCCCCCAACGCCTGCCCGAAAATGCCGTAGTATCCGGCGTTCAGGAAGGCGCGGCGGGCGGCAACCATCTCCTTGCTGTCCCCGGGAGCTTTGGTGCGCATACTCTGCACCGGCAAAAGATGCCAGTAGCCCTCCCGGGCGCGGTCAAAGCAGTGGCCTTTTTCACATTTCAGGTCGGTCTCCCCTTGCAGTACGCCGCCGCACAGGGGGCACTGCCACGGGGCAAAGGCTTCGTTCCGGCTCATACTTCTTCGCTGTGATCCTCAATGGGTGCGGTGGCACCGCCGTGGGCGTCCATATACTCCTCAAAGCTGGTGTACTTCTGCTGGGGCGGGCGGCGGCTGATGAGCATCAGCCCCGGGTCCTCGTCCCGGGCGGCGGCATTGCGGCCGCGGCGGGCAGGCTCGGCCTTGGGGGCGCGGGGTGCGCTGCCGGTGCGGTTCTGATTGCCTGCGCTGCCGCGCTCGTTACGGGCAGGACGGGCGTTGTTGCTCTGGGCTGCGGGGCGGGCATTGCGCTGTTCACCCCGGTCGCTGCGGTCATTGCGGCGGCTGTTCCGGCCCTCGCTGCGGGCATTGCTCTGCTGGGCAGGCTGGGCCGGGCGGGCGTTCCGCTCATTGCGGCGGCTGCCGCTGCGGTTTGCGTTCTGGTTATTCTGGGGCTCCTGTGCGCTGCGGATGGCGGGTGCTGCCGGGGCGGCAGGGATCTTGCGTGCCGGGCGCAGCGGGGTGGCCTCCGGGGCGCTGACAAAATGGGGATCGAACTTGGGCTGGGCGTTGCTGCCCCGGGCGGGGGCGGCATTCTCGCGGCGGGTGCGGGGCGCTGCCGTCTCCTTGGGGGCGTTTGCGCCCCGGTTGTTGGCGCGGCGGTCGTTGCGGACCCCGCGCTTTGCGTTGCTGTCTTGCATCAGTGTTTCCTCTTTTTTCGGTTTTGCAGGCACCGCGTTCTTTGCGGCCTTCGGCTCCTGCTTCGGCGCGGGCGCAGCTGCCTTTGCAGCTTTTGCGGGCGCAGTTTCGGCCTGTTTTTTCGGCGCTTCGGCCGGTTTTTCTGCTTCGGGGCGGGGCTTTTTGCCACGCACAGGCAGCACGGGGCGCACCGGGGCGGGCACGCCGTCCCACGGATGGCCGGATACCACCGGGATCTTGCGGCGGTTCAGCTTTTCGATGCCTGCCAGATACTCCTGCTCCTCCGGGGCGCAGAAGCTGACGGCGGTGCCGTCCGCACCGGCGCGGGCAGTGCGCCCAATGCGGTGCACATAGGTTTCCGGCACCTCGGGCAGGTCGTAGTTGAACACATGGGAAAGCTCGCTGATATCAATGCCGCGTGCGGCGATATCGGTCGCCACCAGCACCCGGGTCTTGCCGGACTTGAAATCCTCCAGCGCGGTGACGCGGGCGGTCTGGCTCTTGTTGCCGTGGATGGCGGCGGCGGGGATGCCCTGCTTTGTCAGGTCCTTTGCGATCTTATCTGCGCCGTGCTTGGTGCGGCTGAACACCAGCGCATTGACCACCGGCGGCTGCAAATTTTTGATGAGCCACGGCAGCAAGAGCTTTTTGTTGCCCTTTTCCACATAGTACAGGCTCTGCTGGATGCGGTCCACGGTGCTGGACACCGGGTCCACCTTGACAAAGGCGGGGTCGTGCAGGATGCCGGCAGCCAGCTGCTCGATCTCGGCGGGCATGGTGGCGCTGAACATCAGGTTCTGGCGCTGGGCGGGCAGCTTTGCAATGACCTTTTTCACGTCATGGACAAAGCCCATGTCCAGCATCCGGTCGGCCTCGTCCAGCACAAAAATTTCCAGTGCGGACAGGTCGATAAAGCCCTGCCCGATCAGGTCGTTCAGCCGTCCCGGGCAGGCGATAAGGATGTCCACGCCCTTTTTCAGCGCTTCCACCTGCGGTGCCTGTCCCACGCCGCCAAAGATGACGGTGCTGCGCAGTTTCAGGTACTTGCCGTAGGCTTCAAAGCTTTCGCCGATCTGCAAGGCCAGCTCCCGGGTGGGGGTCAGGATCAGGGCGCGGACAGCGCCCTTGCGGCGGGGTGCGTTGGCGGTGAGCCGATCCAGCATGGGCAGCGCAAAAGCCGCCGTCTTGCCGGTGCCGGTCTGGGCGCAGCCCATCAGATCCCGGCCAGCCAGCACCGGCGGGATCGCCGCCGCCTGAATGGGCGAGGGGGTCTCGTAGCCCGCTTCCTGCACAGAACGCAGCAGCGGGGCGGACAGATTCAGTTCTTTAAATGTCATGGTTCTCCTATTTTATTCTGTGATCTTCCGGCACTCGATGTAGTAGCGCTTTTCCTCCGCGTGTCCCATGCTGAAGGTCTTGCGGGGCAGCACACCGCCCATCACAACGCCGCGAAACAGGTCGCTCTTGGCGAAGGGCGGCATCAAAAACGCCACCGCGCCCTGCTTGCACAGCGCGCGCACAGCCGGTTCGTCATGCACATAGTCCACCTTTGCTTCCGGGTGGCGCTCGATATAATCCGAAATAAAATCATCGATGGTGCCCACGGTCAGCGGCTCGGTGGGGTCCTCAAAGCTGAGCACATTGGCCATGTGGGGGCCCGCCAGCGTAAAGGGCTGCTTTTTGCTGCCGCCAAAGCAGCAGCCTGCCATGTTGGAATCGCTCCATGTAATGAGGCTCAGCAGCACGGTAGCGCAGTCCACGTTGAACAGTACCCGGTGGATGGGCTCGATCTCGATAGCCGGGGAGTGCACGTTGCACACCTCTGCCAGACACCAGCGGGCGGGGTGGTTCTCTGCCTGCTCCGGGGTCAGGGTCTTTTTCAGCTCCTCCCAGCAGGCTTTTGCGGTGGCCAGCGAGTGGTTGCCATCGCCCACGGCCAGCGTCAGCGGGTCGCGGCGGGTGGCATCGGGGTATTTCTTGTCAAATTCTTCCTGACTGCCCAGCACGGTCAGCGCGTTTTCGATCTGCGCGATGAGGGCGGGGTCCTCCACCGCCCAGCCGGCCACATGACCGCCGCCCAGCATCAGCTCGCCCTCGTACACCTTGGGCAGGCTGTCTTTGTGGGCGGCAATGGGCTCGATGAGGGTGCAGTCCGGGTCGTCCGCCAGCATCATGATGTGGGGCGTTTCCAGCGCAGCGCCGGTGCGCACCTTCATGCGGGGCGGGATGCGGCTTTCCACGGTGCACTCGCTGGGACGCACGGTGCATTTTTCGCCACGGCGGTAGCTGTAAGCTTCCAGGTCCACACGCCCCACAAGACCCTGCCGTACCCGGCCGCTCTGCTCGGTGCGCTCTACATAGATAAAGCCGTCCACCGCCCGGGTGAGCACGTTCTGGGCGTAATCCTGCATGGTGGCGTGGATCTTTTCCACCCGCGCGTCAGCGTCTCCGTCCTCCAGATACACCTCCGGCAGGATCAGGTTCAGGGTGCTGGGCGCACCCGCAGCGGTCTTTTCTGCCCGCTGCCAGTAGCTGCGGTCACTGGTAAACTGGTCACAGGCGATGCAGCCCCACTGCTCCAGCGGCACCTGCTCCGAAGGCAGCAGGATGTGTGCAGGTGCAAAACAGGTAGTCGGTTTCATAGTCGTTTCCTCCCCTCTTTATTGCAATTCAACTTTTTTAATGCAACAGCAACAACGTTGAATTGCATATCGCAAATATGCTGTTTGAATGTTGCGCTAATTTTTGACTTGCGATAAAAGCCGCTTTTCAGCGGAATGCTGCGGCGTCGTGCACCACAACGTGTTGCACACCGGCGTCGGCAGCGGCCTGCTCCAGCGCAGCGCGGCTGTCCGCATCCAGTTCGGTACTGCTGGTGACCAGCAGGTTTTCCATGCCAAGGGACGTGCCGGTGGTGCCAAGGGCATCGGTGGCAGCGGTGCACAGTGCGTCCGGGTAGCTGACCCACAGGGTCACGCTGCCTGCAAAGCGGGTCTGCCATGCGGCGATATCAGCGGTCAGCTGGGCGGCGCGTCCCTCCCGGCTCTTGCCGCCGGAAGCACCGAAGTCCTGCTTGCGAGTGATGATATTGGGGAACTGCACCCCGGTAAGCACCACCTGCTCGTAGCCCATGCCCTGCACCTCTTCAATGAGGTCGCCGACATACTGCACCGCGCTTGCGGCAAAGGGGTTCATCCACGCCTTGCCGCCCTTGGCTGCGCTGACGTTGTCCAGCCAGAGACTGTTGCCATCGTAGTGCACGCCCATGCTGCGGTCGGTGTACACCGACACCGGGTCGGTAAAGGCGGCAAGCTGTGCCGCCGGGATAATGCCTTCTTCCCGCAGGATGGCGGCGATGCTTGCCGCATCCACCGGGCTTTCGGTGATGCTTTGGGCGGCATTTGCCACCCCGGAAGCGTAATACACCGTGCCAGCGGCGTCCTTCAGGGTGACAAGGGCATAGTCTGCGCCCTGCTGCTTCAGCTGCCGGGCAGCGGCGCGGATGGCAGCTTCATCGGTCAGGGCTGTCACGTCCAGCTCTGCCCAGCTGCCGCCGGTGATGGCCTTGCCGTCCAGCGGCTTTTCCTCCTCCGGCTCCGGTTCAGACGCTGCCTGCGAAGCGGCGGCGCTGCTTGCCGCCGCAGAGGAAGCGGCTGCTTCGGCGCGGGAAGCGCTTTCGGCTTCCAAGTCCCGATCCTTGACCACGGTATACCATGTGTGGGTGGCCCAATCCAGCACATGGGGTGCGGCAAACCATGCGGCTGCCAGCACTGCCGCCACCAGCACAACAATGCCGATGCCGCGCTTTACGCGCGTTTCCCGGCTGTAAAAGCTGCGGTTATAATGCTTGACCTTCTGACGTTTATACTTAGCCATGGTATCCTTTCCTCCCTGTCTGCATTACAGGATAACGGAATGTCCGGTAAAGCCATAGATCGCCAGCGCCAGCACGCCGATATACACCAGCGTGATGGGCAGGCCGCGGAATGCCTTGGGGATAGCTTTGCTGCGCAGGCGATGGCGCGCTTCGGTGACCAGCAGCACCGCCAGCACATAGCCAAGGCCGCTGCCAAGGCCAAAGCCAAGGCTCTGGCCAAGGGTAAAGCTCTGGGTGCGCTCCACCAGCACCGTGCCCAGCACGCCGCTGTTCAGCGCGGCCAGCGGCACGATGCGCAGCAGCTGGCTGCGGCGGGGCAGGC
>ENA-ORUN01001893-ORUN01001893.1-human-gut-metagenome-genome-assembly--contig:-NODE-1893-length-18184-cov-14.478625_pt1 | contig 18184 bp, 10 predicted proteins | sample MGYA00242080_ERZ509209 | MGnify/ENA primary metagenome ERZ509209 (study PRJEB26280, sample SAMEA2338786) | human gut metagenome | biome: human gut; feature: human-associated habitat; material: faeces... | reverse complement strand
GGAAAGAGTGCCGGTCATGCGGTACTGCACCCTTCGCAGACCCTTCGGGGAGCCGGGCAGGCGGTCAAGACGGCCACTGCCGGGGCTGCTGTCGGCTATGTGGGTTGGGAGAAACTGACGACTGATAAAAGCGTCGCACGGATAGTCAGCGAGGCCGTGGTCGGCAAATCTGCCACGAACGCCCTTGCGGGTACGACCGAAGACATGAAGGAGCTGAAAGACAAAGCCGGAGAGGCGGTTTCTGCGGTAAGCGAGGCCGTGGGCGGTGCAGACTCGAAACTGAACGGGGTGTCGCACTTCCTTCGGGAAACTTCCGGCGGCGGGTTGTTCGACATGCTCGGCGGTTTTCTGCGAAACCTCGGAGGGGGCAACGTGTCGGGATTGAACATTGCCGGTCTGATCGCGGCAGCGTACCTCATGTTCGGACGTTTCGGCTGGCTGGGTAAAATCGCCGGACTGTTCCTGGGCATGATGCTTATCGGCAACAATGCGGGCGTTGTCCGCACGGCTTCCCCGGAAACGGTGTCGAGGGCACAGATGCCGACCCTCTCTCCGGAGGAGCAAACGCAAAGCGGAGGAATGAGAAGATAGAAACACGAAAATATATATATCAATGAAATATACGGAAGAAATGATTCTGCACTCCGACAGCGGCTATTGTATGCCGTTCGAGGAGCCGCAGGGGAAAGACGTGGAACTGTCGCTCGGCTATGGCGAGCAGGTACACCCGGCAACGGGAGAAAAGTTCTTTCATCACGGGATAGACTTTAACGTGAGGTGTTACATGCTGTCAGCCGTGGCCAGCGGCATTGTGTCGGGCGTGGGCAACGACCCGGTACACGGCATCTGCCAGACGGTCCGTTACGGCGGGTACGAGGTGACATACGGTCATCTGTCGAATGTGTTCGCCCAATTCGGACAGCGGGTGAAAGCCGGACAAACGGTGGCTTTGAGCGGCGAACGGCTGCATATAGAAGTCAAATTCAAGGGCGAGGAGCTGAACCCGATAGAGTTTCTGACCATGTTGTACGGCAATATCAAGGCTTTGCAGGAAGCCGACGGCAATGGTGCGGCATCTTTTTACGATGCGGAAACAGGAGTAAAAAACGACTACGAGAAAGATCAAAGGGAAATAGAAGAGCTGATGCTCCGCTTTCTGCCACTTTACATGGAGGATTTACAGCGGGGAGCGTACACGGTTCCCGCACATACGGAGCAGTCGCTGCGCCACATCTTTACAATGGGAGCTGCGAAAGAGTATTTCTACGAGAAGATGCCGAGCATGTACAACCCGCTGGGACTGGGGCGCAAAGCCATACCGCTGGCCTGCAAGGTACAGAACCTGCTGATAGCGGATTTCCTGAACTACCTCGCCCTGCGGCATGAGGTGTACCTTTCCGCAACAGGCGGCGAGGTAAAAAAAAACTTCATGACGAAACCGTAGCGGGCAGCGGACTCATTGATCCGTTGGCGGAACTGGACATCGACATCCAGAGCTTCGACATACCGAGAATCGTCTCCGTCTATCCCGACCGTGCCGGAGTCCGCTGGTGGACGAAGGCATGGTTCAACAACCGGGAGGAAGGGGAAGCCTCGGTAGAAATCGAGCGGGAACAGGCGATACGTTTCATTCACGACAATATCGAAAAGGACACGTGGCTCGAAGAGTTTTTCCCCAAGCAAATGGAGGTGTACCATAACGCTATCGAGCAGACGAAGGAACAACTGTTGAAACAAATAAACATGATATAGAAAGACATTGATTATATGGACGGAATCAAACATAGCAGAAGGTTTGCGGAGTTGGAGGCCCTGATGGGCAGTTATTTCCGCCATCATCTTGTCCCCGTCATGACGCAGACGCAATCCTACCTGACCGAAAAACAGGGCGAGGAAATGAAAGCGTATTCGACCTCCCTGGGCGGCATACTCGGCATGATGGCGTCAGCGGGGCAACCGCTCGCCGACCCGTACCAGACTCTCAAGGTTACGGGAGAGTGGAACTCCAAGACGACCGAGGACTACATCGGGATGTGCAAGGACAGGATTCTCTCGTCGGAGGAGATGCAGCACGACCTCGCCTACATGGCCGGACAGTGGCGCGATGTCGTTGTGAAGGAAGTCGGACGCGAGCGTTACGATAAACTGTCGCAGGAATTGGGCTGCGACCTCGCCTATGCCTTCGTGGACTATCGTGTAGAGCAACTGATGATAGACCAACTGGTCAAGGAACGTATGCCCAAATCCTCGGCGGACTACATCATCCGTAAGGCGGCAGAATCGAGCCTGCTGGGATTGCCACAGGCTTTGGGGCGCTCGCCGCTGGCCGAAGAGATAGAAAAACGCGGAGAGGTTGCCTACCGGCCGAGCAAGTTGGAGAAAGGTGCGGGCTGGGTGTTGGGGGCTTCGGCCGATACGGTCATGTTGGGCGGTACGGGTTCGTGGACGGCCGTTGCACGGTTCATCGGTGCGGATACGGCAATCTCAGCCGTTGCCGACCATTTCGGGAAGGAGGAAACGCAGCCGCTCTCTGCAGAGGAGTGTATCAGCAAGGGCGTGTTCGGCAGCGACAGCAACGTGTTCGACAGCTTCCGCAAAGAGGCGGCAAGCATACCGGGCAAAGAAAACACGGCTCTTGCCGCAGCCAACGGAAAGTTGCAAAAGAAGATACCGATTGTAACATTCGATTTTATGGACTGGTGGAAAACAGACAATAGAAATATGCCGTGGCGGGAAGAAACCGCCGAGGAGGAACGGAAACGGGTGGAACGGTATAAAGGCGTGCCGATGGTTGTCGCTCCCGGACAAGAGGAAGCCTACCTGCAAGATATGGAAAGACGGAAAGCCGAAACGGAGGAACAGACGGAATCGAAACCCAAACAAAGGGAAAAAGAGGAAAAGGAAGTGTCGACTTCCGCCGTCTCTGCGGGGGAAGGGATGCGGCAGGAACAGGCAGGTCAGGGAACACAGACCATACAGACCAACGAGAACGGCTGGGACGGGCTGGTCCGCTCGCTCGGACTGGACGGCATAGGCGATGTCGCGGGTAATCTGGGCTATATACTGGCCATGCTGCCCGACATCCTGCTGGGCGTGTTTACAGGCAGGACGCAATCGCTGGGCCTGAAAGACAACCTGCTGCCGATAGCGAGTATAGTGGCAGGTATGTTCGTCAAGAATCCGATGCTGAAGATGTTGCTTATCGGCTTGGGTGGCGCGAACCTGCTGAACAAGGCGGGACACGAGGTGCTGGGAAAAGAACGGACGGAGGGAAACAGAAATGCAGCCACGACCGGTAGAGAGGTACAGTACAGACGCTATCCCGACGAGCCGCTGAATCCGCGTATCGTGAACCCGGCACTACAAGGCTGCACGCTGGTTGCCACGATAGACCGTGTGCCCTGTACGGTGCAGCTCACCCCCGCTATGGCCGACGCTTACCGTGCAGGAGCCTTGCCGCTGAACACGCTGGCCAATGCCGTGCTCGCCCAAAGCGACAAGCTCCGCCAGATGGCTTCGCAGAACTATGACAACGGACAGCAGGAAACCATCGTGCGGACACGGGGCATTCAATAATCCTGTAACCGATAAAAATATGGGAATATGAAAGAAAAATCGCAAATAGAAAAGAATGCCGAGGAGCGTCAGATAGAGCTGCTCTCCACGGCTTTGAACGAAGCGTCGAATGCCGGAGGACACTGGCTCAACGCTACGGGCAAGGGCTTTCCGAAATTTTATCCGAAAGGTGTTGCCGTCAGCCCGTTCAACGGCCTGTTCATGGCCTTGCATTCGGACCGGAACGGGTGCAAGACCAACCTGTTCACCCTTTACAGCGATGCCAAGGCACGCGGCACATCGGTACGCGAGCACGAGCAAGGCGTTCCGTTCCTGTTCTACAACTGGAACAAGTACGTCCACCGCAACAATCCGGAGGACATCATCAGCCGGGACGCTTATCTGAAACTGGACGAGGAGGTGCAGAAACAGTACAAGGGCATACATAACAGGGAGATCCGCACACTTTTCAACATCGACCAGACGACACTGCCCTACGTGGATAAGGAGACTTACGATGCGGTATTGCAGAAAGACGGTAGTGCCGTGGAGCGTGGCTACTCCGAAACCGATGAACGGAGACTGCATATCCGCTTCAACGACTTCCTGCTGAAAATGCGGGACAATCTCGTGCCCGTGCGTTCGGACGGCAGCGGAATGCCCCATTACGAGACGGACCGCGATGCGGTCTATATGCCGCGCCAACGGAACTTCGAGCATTATAACGACTACGTTCAGGAAGCCTTGCGGCAAATCGTGAGCGCCACGGGGCACCAACAACGGCTGGCCCGTGAAGGCATGGTGATGAAAAACGGCATGGGTCCTTCGGAAGATGCCCTCAAACAGGAACGGCTGATCGTGGAGGTGGCTTCGGGCATCAAAATGCTGGAACTGGGACTGCCTGCCCGTCTGTCCGACAAAAGCCTTGAATTGGTAGACTACTGGAACCGGGAACTTAAAGAGAACCCCAACCTGATGGATGCCCTCGAAAGCGACGTGAACAACGCCCTCGAAGTAATCCACAAGGCGGAACGGGGCGAGAAAATCGAATATGCCACGATGCGTAACCGCCGGCAGACTTCGGATATGCAGGAGCAGTTACCCAAGCATTTCTACGTGGCCGATGAAATCCGGAAACACCCGAACAAGGAGGACAAGACCATTGTCATCGTCATCGATCCGTCCTCGAAATCGGCGGATGTGATACTCCCTGCCGGTGCGTCGCCGGAGGTGGACAACGAAGTGCCGGGCATGAACAAGGCCCGTATCGGCAGGGCTTTGCGAAGGGAAGGTATTGAAAACGTGCGTTTCTTCAATCCCGACGGCGCATGGGGGTACAGGCCCGATGATGCCTATTTCGCCAAGAAACAGGTATCACTGGCCCGACTGAAGAACTGGGCACTGGAGATGCTTTCCACACTGGACGTGACGCCTGCGGTCAAACGGGCGGACGAAATCGGTTTCGACCAGATACAGATGATCCAGGACGACAAGAACCGCTGGGCGCTGTATCTGAAGCCCGAACATCAGAACGGGTACAGTATCTATCCAGACAAGGAGGACGTGAACCGTTTTTTCTCCACGCTCAAACAGGCGATGGACAACATCGACAAGGTACGCATGGAACTGGCGCACAAGTATTATGTACTGGCGGAAACACAGCCAGACCTGAAAGTGGACCTGTTCAGCAGCGGGGCGCAGGACATCGACCTGAACCGGATTCAGCGTGTGTCCGTATTCAAGACCAAACAAGAAGGAACTCTGTGCGTGGCGACCATCGACGGGAAGAAACTGCAGCCCCGGAGCGTCACGCGGCAACAGTGGCAGCGCATGTGGCTGGCCGAGGACCGTGCAGAATATAAACGCCATCTGGCGGCCACGCTTTTTGCCGATGTGCTGCGTAAAGGACAGACGCAGGAAGAGACTGCCGGAAAGAAACAAGGAGAAGAGGATACCCTACAGCAGGATAAGGACAAGCACCCCAAGCAAGCCAATGAGGAATCCCCCAAAACTGCTTCATCCTTGAAAGAGTTGCCCATAAAAGATATACCGGAACAACTGTATGACAAATACAAGAAAATCAAAGAGGAACAACCGGAAGCGGTCGTCCTTTTCAAACATGAGAACAAGTATTACGCTTCCATGTATGATGCGGAAACCATAGCGAACGAGCTGGACATGCCTCCGGCCAAAGAACGCATTCCGTATGATGCGGACAAAATCATATTGGTATTTGAACACAGCAATGAGGAAACAAGGCAGCAAATCCATGCGCTGCGGGCATACGTGATGGATTGTGACGGTATGTCCAAGGCGCAGCAAAACGAGCCTGCAGAGGCAACCGACGAACAGAACGAGAACGAACAACGTCCAACCATGAGGAGGTAAAGATATGGCAAACAAGAATCAAGAATATACGGAACAATACGCAGATTATGCGATGGCACAGATGCGGAGGTACGGCATTCCGGCCTCCGTGACGCTGGCACAGGGCATACTGGAAAGTTCCAACGGCCAAAGCCGTCTGGCCGTGAATGAGAACAACCATTTCGGCATTAAGGCCACGCCCGAATGGATTGCCGAAGGTGGCCGGTACGGTCTGTATTCCGATGACAAGCCGAACGAGAAGTTTTGCAGCTACGACAGCGTGGGCGATTCGTATGAGCACCACTCACGCTTCCTGAAAGAGAACAGCCGCTATGCCCGCTGTTTCTCACTCTCGCCCGACGACTACAAAGGCTGGACACAGGGCCTCGAAAAGGCGGGCTATGCCACGGGCGGGCATTATGCCGACAGCCTGCAACGTATCATCGAACAGAACGGGCTGCAAAAGTACGACCGGCAGGTCATGCAGGAAATGGAGACGCAAGGAAAGCGGTTCGGCGTGGAAGAGAACCCGCTCCGTGAGGTCGGAAATACAGTGGACTATTCGTTTCCGGTGGAGCGGAAAGAGTTTCTTTTCGTCACCTCGCCATTCGGTTTGCGGCAAGATCCGGCAGACGGCAAGGAGCGTATGCACACGGGTATCGACATCCGGTGCGACGGCGATACGGTCCTGGCCACGGAGAAAGACGGCAAGGTCGTCGCTGTCAAAGACAAAGGCCATGCACCCGGTAACAAATCGCTGACCGTGGAATACACCCGTCCGGACGGCAGCAAGGTACAGTGTACCTACATGCACCTCGGCGAAGTTTCCGTAAAGGCAGGCGATACGGTACAGGCAGGCCAGAAGCTCGGCCGTTCCGGTAACACGGGGACACGGACGACCGGGGAGCACCTGCACTTCGGTGTCCGGCAGATTTATGCGGATGGCACGCAGCGGGACGTCGATCCGGCAGCGTATCTGGCTGAAATCGCACAAAAGGGACACATCAAACAGCAGGTACTGCATAACGGCAACGACTTGCTCGCCCGATATAAGGGAACAGAAGAGAATGCCACCGGCAAAAGCCTTTCGCCCGATACGTGGATGAAAAAACTGCTCTCCTCGGAGGATAGCGGCGTGGGATTGTCGGGGTGCAGTGATCCTGTCGTGGAAATGGCCATGACCGCCTTTACCTCCTTGATGTTGCTGGCGACGCAAATCGACAGCAAGAACAAGGAGGTACAAAAGGCGGCCATTTCCGAGGCGATGGACAGCCGGCGTATCGACCTCAAAGCGTTGCTGCCGGGCATGAAAACCTGTGACCTCACAGTCGGGGAAAACGGGCGAGCTGTCCTGCAGGCGGACAACGGCAGCGTTCAGGTATCACGGGAACTGACCTCTGCCGAGTTAAGCCGCCTGTCGGTGACGCTGAACGACAGTTCTCTTTCGGAGGAAGCCAAACGGCTGCGTGTGACCGGCGTGCTGAACACGGTCATCCTCTCGGAGGCGGCGTCGCAGAACTTTGAACGGGGCATGTCCGAACAACGGGCACAATCGGAAAACCTGAAAAGATAATCCCAAAAGTCATGATAAAACGCGTGATGATACGACTTTGCGGATATTTGTCCGGGGTGTCCGCCTGCGCCTTGCATATCCTGTTTTGTTCCCGGCTATTCGGTTGGGTGGCAACACTCGTTATCGTGGGCGTCCAACTGGGTATCGCCGGCTGGATTGTCTACATGAGAATACGTGCTCCCGATTAGGAAACGCTTTCAACCTGTTCAACTTCAAGACACCCCGTTTTGTCCGGTGGACTATGTATCACTAAAAGACAAAATAAAATGATTAAATGCAATATTACGGCGTGCGGCACCATCGGCCGCGACGCTTCGATGCGCACGACCAAAGAAGAGAAAACATTCCTGACCTTTCCGCTCCGCGTCGTGCTCCAAGGCAAGGACGGCCGGAACGAAACGGTCGAGATCAGTGTCAGCAAGGAGGGCGGTCAGAAGAAGGTATCCGGCTATCGAAACGGATTGCGTGTCGAGGTTGCAGGGACGCTGTTCCTGAAACGCCGGGGCGAAAAGCTCTATTTCAACCTCTTTGCCGACCGTATCGGCCCGGCGGCGGACATCGCGGATTCCATCAAGGGCGAACTGTCGTTCCGGGGCAAGGTGGGCAAGAACATCGAGGAGCGGAAGGACAAAAAGGATAAGTCCTATACGATGTTCTCTGCATTCAGCACCGAAAAGGTCGATGAGAATTTCGAGTACCAGTGGGTGCGTTTCTTCTGCTTCGACAGGCAACGTGAAGAGTGGCTGCAACCGGGCGTCAAGGTAGAAGCCAAGGGCGAAATGACAGTCTCAGTACATAACGGGAAGCCGGACATCTCCTGCCGGGTGGAAGAACTGACACAATATATTCCCGAATCGGATAACTTCAATCAGTAGCAGTCATGGCCGGTTATAGAAAGCGAAATACGGAGGGACCGAGCAGCGAGGACAAGGCTCTGGACCTCTTTGCCGAGATGATGATCGAGAAAATCGAGAGCATCCACAAGGACTGGCGCAAGCCGTGGTTTACCGAGGGGGCACTGCAATGGCCGCGTAACCTTTCCGGGCGGGAGTACAACGGTATGAACGCCCTTATGTTACTGTTGCATTGTGAGAATGAGGGGTACAAGATTCCGCGCTTCTGCACCTTCGACTGCGTGCAGCGGCTCAACAAGCCCGGCAAGGACGGGCAGGAATTACCCCGTGTATCTGTACTGCGCGGCGAGAAGTCGTTTCCCGTCATGCTGACCACATTCACCTGCATCCATAAGGAGACAAAGGAGAAAATCAAGTACGACGACTACAAGAAACTCTCCGACGAAGAGAAGGCGCAATACAATGTCTATCCGAAAATGCAGGTGTTCCGGGTGTTCAATGTCGCCCAGACCAACCTGCAGGAGGCTCGACCGGAGTTATGGGAGCAGTTGGAAAGAGAGAACGGGAAAAGGGTCGAAAACGGCGAATATTTCAGTTTTGAGCCTGTCGATGCGATGATAAAGGACAACCTTTGGATTTGTCCCATCAAACCGATGCACCAGAACGAAGCATACTACTCAATCACAAAGAACGAGATTGTCGTACCCGAAAAGGAGCAGTTCAGGGACGGGGAATCTTTCTACGGAACGCTGTTCCATGAGATGATTCACTCGACCGGGGCAGAAGGCGTACTCGACCGACTCCAACCTACCTCTTTCGGCTCGAAAGAGTATGCCCGCGAAGAACTGGTGGCCGAGCTGGGCAGCGCGTTGGTCGCACAACGCTACGGCATGACCAAGCATATAAAGGAGGACAGTTGCGCATACCTCAAAGGCTGGCTCGATGAGTTGAAAGAATCCCCACAGTTCATCAAAACGACGCTTCTGGACGTGAAACGGGCTTCGTCAATCGTTACTCAAAAGGTGGATAAGATTGCGCAGGAGTTGGAACAAAATGTTACTGAAGAGCAAGAGGACAAACGCTCTGCCAAGGAACGTATTTTTTATGCTTCGGTGGCCTATCTTCAGTTCGACCACGACACGAGACAGCTCGACGAACTGCGGGACAAAGGTGACTATAAGGGATTGCTGGCGCTCGCCAAGGAGTATTACGACGGCAACGGCATGGACGAACAGCATACATACGCTTCTCCCCTCCAAAACCGGGGCGATGACCTGCTGATTGAAGATAAGGACTTTGCCGTGGTGTACAACGGAAGTGTCGGAGGCACATACGACATCATGCTGAAATACACGGAACAGGAGGTGCGGGACCATATCACACGTTACGGCACAGACCGTGCCAGCGATGATGTGAAAGAGGTGGCCAAAGATATGGCGGCGGAACAGTTTGCTGAACTGACACATCAGAGAATGCCGGTATTCGAAATGCCAAACGGAGATATTCTGTATGCAAGGTACAACAGGGACAAGGATACGCTGGACGTGGGTACGGCCACCAATGCAGGGATGGCCGTACAACATCATTACCCTTATGACCACAACATGACGCTGGAGGCCAACCTGCAAGCCGTGAACGAGAAGCTGAACGAGCTTGAAGAATACAGGGAGGAGCTACAAGAGGCGGAATATGGCGGCGGTCTGCGTCGGTAACGGCAGCGTAAGATGAAGAATGTGGAGCGATTTCATACTGAAGGCGCTCCACATCCTTATAGTCCCTACCGGTTTTCATTCCGCTACGGGTTATATGTTATCATGCCGACAGCAGTTTGTCAATCATTGACTGTAACTGCTGCATATCGCAATATTGATTGATTCCGCCGGTATAATCCTTTGCATACCGGGCAGTCCGTATCATGAACGAATCGAGTTCTATCTTTATCCCATCATCCATCCGCACATCCGCAGAATGGTTTAGATATACGAACTTACCGTTACGTTCGACAAAACAAGAGGTAACGTAGTATCCTTTGGACGAAGATACAACTTTTGCCCCGACAGTTGTCGCATACTTGGAAATTTCCCGTACCAAAGAGGTTTGAAATCTACGGTATTCCTTTGAAACATAAGTCCCCGCGTCTGCAAGGACAGAAGATTGCCATTTGGAATAAAAAATCTGTGCCATATTCTTTTGATGTTAAAAGCAGACTAAGTCTTCGGACAGATGAATAAGAAAAAGCAAAGTGGAGAAGTTTTTTGCAAAAGGGAAATGAACGGAACGTGAAGAAGCACGTTTTTTCTTTTGTTTTATAGTCTGATTGGAGGGAGACACATCAGAGTGAGAATGGTAAATACTCACAGAAAGAAGATTCAAGATGTTAATTTTCCAAAAGCCTTTAAGCGGGATTTTTATAATTAGAGCAAGTTCATATATCTTTGTACATTGTTAAAAAGGTGGGATATGTTTTTTCATGCAATGAGAAAAAATAAAATATTGCGCGTGTTATGTATACTCATGTTCATACTCGTACATTTGGATGCGTATGTGTATGAAACAATTAATGCCTTTCATATAGAATCTGTAGAACAGTCGGTTCCTTTTGTGGGGGAAACCTTACAACGGGAAGATGAAGCGGGAATGCCGTCTTGGGATGACTTGTCTTATTTCAAAGTTTCAGCCCGTTTGAGCTGGTGGGATATAGGATCTGTTTTCCTGCCCTTATTGCTGTTATTCTGTTTTATTCCTATTGTCAGAATCCGAAATTCGATGCAAGGCTTCTTGTCCTTGGGCACGTTGAAAGTACGTCCCCATTTGATCTTCTGTACATTCCTCATTTAATATTCTTCTGCGGTTTCTCAAGGAGAATCAGGTTGATATATGCAACCGGAGGCTTATCTTTCGGTTCGTAACTGTATATGGGATTGGTCCGTTATGCAGTAAAACTATATTTAATCAAAATAACTTTAAGTAATCAATTTTATTTTTTGTAGTCTTATGAAAATTTGCATTCAGAAGATTGCTGTCCTGTCATGTACGATAGGACTGTTGTCTTCATGTCAGTCTTCAGGCAATAAGCAGGTAAAAAACAAGGAAATCATACCTGTAACTATTCTTCAGCCTACTGCGGTAGATTTACCTCGTTCTTATGTCGCCGATATTCAGGCCATCCAGTTTGTTGAAATCAAAGCTAAGGTAGAGGGTTTTGTCCAACAGGTGCTGGTTGACGAAGGTCAACTGGTAAAAAAAGGTCAGCCCATGTTCCGCCTGAACTCGGAAAATTACCTGGAAGTGCTGAAAGCAGCCGAAGCCAACTACAAGCAGATGCAGGCAGAGTTGGAAATGGCAAACTATGAAACGGAACGTGTACAGCGGCTGGTCGACAAGCATATCATTTCGTCCATCCGTCTGGACCAGGTCAAGCGCGAGCGTGAAGTGGCCCGCATGAAGGTAGAGCAGGCCCGTGCGGAAATGCAGCGTGCCCAAATGGAATATTCGTATACTACGATTACTGCCCCCTTTACAGGGTATGTGGATCGTATCCCCTATAAGGTAGGTAGTCTGGTCAATCCGGAAAGTCTGTTGACAACGGTGAGCGATATTTCTGAAGTTTTTGCTTACTACAAGGTGAACGAAAGCGAATACCTTCGCCTGAAGCGTGCCCAGCTGAACGGAGAAAATCTGCAGCAGTTGGACAATGTGGAACTGGTCCTGCCTGATGGCTCTGTATATCGTCATAAAGGAAAGCAGGAGACGGTGGAAGGAGATTTTGAACGCGGTACCGGTTCGATTGCCTTCCGTGTGCGTTTCCCTAATCCCGATGGCTTGCTGAAGCATGGAGTGACCGGAAAGGTGCGTCTGATGACACACATGAAGGACGTCTGTCTGATTCCGCAGAAGTCTACCTTTGAGATTCAGGATTTCACTTATGTCTATCTGTTGGATGGGGAAGGAAAAATACAGGTCCGCAGTTTCAATCCGATAGAACGTTATCATAACTACTATGTCACACAAGATTTGAAGCCTCATACTGCTATTGTGTACGAGGGAGTACAGATGGTAAAAGACGGTATGCAAATCAAGGCAGATACCATTCCGTTTGAGAAAGTGAGACAGGAATTGAAGTTGAACTCTTTACAAGGATAATGGCTTATGTTTAAACTATTTATACGCCGTCCGATTCTTTCGGCGGTCATATCAGTCATTATTGTCTGTCTGGGAGCGCTGGCACTGGTTTCATTACCCATCACTCAGTTTCCGGATATTGTGCCTCCTTCGGTAACGGTGACTACCCGTTATACAGGAGCCAGTGCAGACGTGATGGCAAAGACAGTAGCTACACCTCTGGAGCGTGCTATCAACGGGGTACCGGGAATGACTTATATGACTACCGTTTGTACCAACGACGGTATGTCGCTTACGACCGTTTACTTTAAGGTAGGAACCGACCCGGATGTGGCGGCGGTGAATGTACAGAACCGTGTCACGACGGTCCTTGACGAACTGCCCGAAGAAGTAATCCGTGCCGGAGTGGTAACGGAAAAAGAGGTAAACAGTATGTTGATGTATCTGAACGTATACAGTACAGATACCACACATACCGAGAAATTTGTCTACAACTTTGCCGATATCAATGTGCTCCGCGAGTTGAAGCGTATTGACGGAGTAGGGTTGGTAGAGATCATGGGAAGCCGTGACTATGCGATGCGTGTGTGGCTGAATCCCAGCCGTATGGCAGCATATAACATGGTTCCTCAAGATGTAACCGAGGCCATCCGCAGGCAGAATATCGAGGCGGCACCGGGAAAAACCGGTATCAGTTCGGACAAACTTCCTCAGCAGTTGCAGTACGTGTTGCAGTATACGGGTAAGTTCAGTACGCCCGAAGAATATGGAGAGATTGTGCTGAAGGCGTTGCCCGACGGTTCTTTACTGCGTCTGAAGGATGTGGCTACCATTGAATTCGACTCGGAAGACTACAATATGGTGTCGATGACAGACGGTCGTCCTTCTGCTTCCATCATGATTAAGCAGCGTCCGGGCTCAAATGCACGTGAGGTGATCGAGAATATCAAGCAGCGCATGGAAGAAATCAAGGAAAGCAGCTTTGCACCAGGTATGGATTACAACATTGCCTACGACGTGTCCCGTTTCCTCGATGCCTCCATCTGGTCGGTGTTGAAGACCTTGATTGAGGCCTTTTTACTGGTGTTTGTGGTGGTATATATCTTCTTGCAGGATTTGCGCTCTACGCTGATTCCGGCCATTGCGGTTCCGGTATCGCTTGTCGGTACCTTCTTTTTTATGCAGATGTTGGGTTTCTCTATCAACATGCTAACTCTGTTTGCGCTGGTACTTGCCATTGGTATTGTGGTTGACAACGCGATTGTGGTGGTGGAGGCTGTGCACGTTAAGATGCACGAAAAGAAGCTTTCTCCTTATCAGGCTTCGGTAGCTGCTATCAAGGAAATTGGAGGTGCCATTATTGCCATTACGCTGGTTATGTCGGCTGTGTTCGTACCTGTCGGCTTTATGGAAGGTACTGTGGGTATTTTCTATCGTCAGTTCTCGCTTACACTGGCAGTGGCCATTGTTATCTCCGGTGTCAATGCGTTGACCCTGTCGCCAGCGTTGTGTGCCCTGTTGCTGAGACCGGCCGGACAAGGTCGCAAGAAGGCCACCTGGTTACGTAAATTCTTTATCTGGTTTAACCGCCGTTACGACCGTTTTGAACGCAATTATCAGCTCGGCCTGCATAAATATCTGGGACGTAAATTCTTTACGTATGCAACCCTGTTGCTTTTCCTGTTGGCCACCTATGGTATTAATCTGCTCTTGCCTTCCGGATTTATCCCCAACGAAGACCAGGGTATGATTTATGTGAATGTGGATGCACCTCCGGGAGCTACAGTAGAACGTAGTGAAAAAGTACTGAACCAGATTCAGGCTGCCCTGCTTCCTTTCGATGAGATTGAAAGTATCTCTACACTGGCCGGATATAGCTTGATGACGGAAACAGAAGGAGCCAGCTACGGTATGGGTATGATTAACCTGAAGCCGTGGAGCGAACGCGAACAGACAGTAGACGAACTGATGCAGGTGTACAAAGAGCGCACCTCACACATCAAGGATGCTGACATCCAATTCTTCCTCCCTCCTTCGGTACCGGGATTCGGTAATGCCAGCGGATTTGAGTTGCGTTTGCAGGACAAGACAGCAGGCGACTTCCACGACTTTGCCGAAGTAGCCAATACATTGGTAGAGAAACTGAATGCAGACCCTCGCTTGCAGGGAGTTACTTCAGGTTTTAATCCCAACTTCCCTCAGTATCTGTTGAAGGTGGATTTGGCCAAAGCAGCCAAGTTGGGAGTCGATTTGGACAAAGCCATGGAAACACTGCAGGCTTATATCGGAAGTTTCTATTCTTCCAACTTTATCCGTTTCGGTCAGATGTATAAGGTGATGATTCAGGCTTCTCCGGAGTACCGAATGAATCCGGAAGACTTGTATCGTCTGTATGCCAAGAACAACGACGGCAACGTGGTGCCTTATTCTAACTTTATGACCATGGACCGTGTGTTTGGCCCCAGTCAGATTACACGTTACAACATGTTTACTTCTGCTCTAATTACAGGAGAGGGAGAAGGCGGAGTCAGTTCGGGTGAAGTGATTAAGGCCGTAGAAGAAATCAGCAAGGAAGTGCTTCCGCGAGGCTATGATGTGGAATGGTCGGGAGTAACCCGCGAAGAGAAGGACTCAGGCGGACAGACCGTGCTGATTTTCGGTATCTGCTTGTTGTTTGTATACCTGTTACTGGCTGCCCAATACGAAAGTCTTCTTTTGCCGTTCCCTGTTATCCTGTCGTTGCCGGCCGGTATTTTTGGTTCTTATTTCTTCTTGCAGGTAGCAGGACTCGAGAACAACATTTATGCACAAGTGGCGCTGGTCATGCTCATTGGTCTGTTGGGTAAGAATGCGATTCTGATTATCGAGATGGCCAACCAATACCGTCAGTCGGGTATGAATGTACTCGATGCTGCCATCAAGGGAGCAGTCAGTCGTCTGCGTCCTATCCTGATGACCTCGTTTGCCTTTATCTGCGGGTTGATACCTCTGCTGGCAGCTACCGGTGCAGGTGCATTGGGTAACCGTTCCATCGGTACGGCAGCAGCTGGCGGTATGTTTATCGGTACCTTTGTCGGAATCTTCCTGGTTCCCGGATTATATATATTATTTGAAACATTGTCTGCCCGCCTGGGAAGCAATAAAAAACATTACGAAGATGAAGAAATACAGAATGTATAAATATATTTTGTTTGCCGTTGTAACTTTAATGTGTGTGGGGTGTAAGGCACCTTCCCTCACATTGGAGGAACAAGTGGACTTGCCGAATGTGATTGCCGGAGAAACAGCCGATACCTTGTCTTTGGCTTCCGTATCTTGGAAGGAGTTCTTTCCCGATACGTATCTGGTATCCTATATTGATACAGCCTTGGCCCGAAACTATACATTCTTGCAGGCTCTGGAACAGGTGTCTGTCGCTCGCGAGCAGTTACGTATCCGCCGGGGAGCATTGTTGCCCGAAGTCTCTTTAGGGTTGCAAGGGGGAATAGAGCGTTTTGGTGAATATACTATGGACGGAGTGGGAAATGCTACGACCAATACGCCCGACTTGGAGAAAGACAAGCATATCCCCGATCCGTACCGGAGTTTGAGCTTAGGATTGGGATTCCAATGGGAAATCGATGTATGGGGAAAGCTGACTGATAAGAAACGTGCGGCAGCCATGCGATGGATGAAATCGGTAGAAGCGCAGCAACTGGCACAGACCATGCTGGTGTCTGAAGTGGCTTCTCAGTATTATCATCTGATTGGGCTCGACAAGAAGTGTGTGGTCTTGGAAGAGGAAATAAAGAAGACACGGGAAGCGCATGAACTGACTAATGAGTTGATGAAGGAAGGGGAAGTATCCAGTCTGTCGGTCGACCAGTTCCTTTCCCGTCAAATGAAGTTGGAAGAGATGTTGCTCAATACCCGTCAGCAGGTGGAAGAAGTGGAACGTTCGTTGGCGTTGCTGATGGGAAAATTGCCTTTTCCTATTAAGCGTATCTCGTTTGATGAATTGCATGGCTACCAATATCCGGCTTCGAAGGGTATTCCAGTGAGTCTGTTATTGCACCGTCCGGATGTGAAGGCGGCAGAATTGGAACTGTTTGCCTCAAAATCGGATGTGAAGGCGGCCCGGAAAGCATTTTTTCCCTCTTTGTCTTTGGGCGGAGCCGGTGGTTTCAGCGCTTTCGATCTGGACAAGTGGTTTGTTTCTCCGGCTTCGTTGGTTTACAACCTGGCAGCAGGCATCACAGCCCCTATCTTCAAGCGTCATGAAATACGTGCTTTGTGGAATGAGTCGAAAGCCAATCAGCGCATTGCCTTGTTGGAATACCATCATATCGTATTGAAATCTTATCAGGAGATTGCCAATCTACTCAGCGCTTCTGCACAAATGGAGAAACGTAAACAGTTGAAGGACAAAGAAAGCCGTGTGCATCATCGTTCGATTGAGTATGCAAACGAACTTTTCAAGACAGGTTTTGCCAGTTATCTGGATGTGCTGTCAGCCGATGAACGCTATCTGGAGTGCGAACTGGAGCGAATTGCCCTCTCGGTAGCCTATTGTCAACTTCACACACAACTATATCGGGCACTGGGAGGAGGACAGTTCTGAAAATAGAATTGAAGTTTAATGTGATAAAAAGGTTGTGATTAAGGTGAAATGCACCCCAAAAGTTTTTTCTCTAAACTTTTGGGGTGCATTTATTATATATTTTTTGTTATATAGTACAGTTTGTTGTCTTCGCGAGTATATTGATCTTTAGATATTGCTTCTACCTATACCTTATTACCGGTTTGGCTGCTAAAAGAAACTTTTATGTACGAAGGTTACAGAGCCCATACTTTTGTTGTATACTGCTACATGCGCTCAAGGGTAAGATTGCATGTACAATGGATTGACAAAATCCGGAACAGACTGCACAAAGTCGCATAATATAATTATAAAGACTGAATCGGAGATTATAAAAGTTTTTTTTCAAAATGGTCATATTAAAATGGTAGGATAAAAATTATAATAAAAATGGCGTACGAGATGATTATAAACAGCCATTTTCATGTGTTATCTTATTATTTAAAGAAATTTACTGAATATCCCTTTATACAGAATTTGGAGTTTTACCAGTTCAGTTCTCAAATCTTTTCGTATTTTGGCTGACTGTATAAGTTATGCATTCTGGTCGGTTCTTCCTTCAAATCATACAATTCCCATTCATTGATGTCATTGTAGAAGGATGAATTTGTAGTGGTCTGTGCGTACACCATGCACGTTGGCTTTCCAATCAGTCAATGCTCATGTTTGTTATCAGATTGGGAAATTCCCCTCCTTACGTATGGTAGAAGTACATCACTTCCAACAACCGTACTGCTTACTATACGTTGACACGTGCAGAGTCCAGTAATCCCCCCCCCAAGAAAATTGTATCATCTGAAGAGTGACATCGAAGAAACAAATAATGTAGTCTCTCAATATCCTGAAAAAGTGGCAACTTTTGAAAGACTGTTGGAGAGAGAAAAAGAGGCTGGATATTTGGGTATTGTCAAGTGAGTCAATATCACTAATGGAAGTCTGAGGAAAATTAGAATTTCTTACAAAGGTTCTCTCATTTATGAATACTTGATTATTTTGTTTACCCCTATATACATGTAGGAGTTATAGTCCGTACCGTTTTTCATTCCGCTACGGGCTATATGTTATCATTACGACAACAGTTTGTCAATCATTGAC
>ENA-ORUN01001890-ORUN01001890.1-human-gut-metagenome-genome-assembly--contig:-NODE-1890-length-18240-cov-5.815562_pt1 | contig 18240 bp, 9 predicted proteins | sample MGYA00242080_ERZ509209 | MGnify/ENA primary metagenome ERZ509209 (study PRJEB26280, sample SAMEA2338786) | human gut metagenome | biome: human gut; feature: human-associated habitat; material: faeces... | reverse complement strand
GCAACTATATTTGTTGTATCTCCGGTTTTTACCGTATTTATTATTTTCTGAATAGGATTTGACTTATCCGGTTTTGAAGGTGTCGGATCCTTTGGCTTATCTGGATTGTTCGGTGGTGTTTCTGATGAAACCCATTCAGCTTTTGGCTCTATCGTTACCTTATATTCTACATTTCCATTGATTTCAGATGGAATATTAACAAGGAATGGCGCAGATTCAAATTTATCTGTACCACTTTCTACATTTCCAATCTGTGCAAGCAGGTAAATTCCTTCATCCAATTCTCCAAAACTCGTGCATCCCGAAGTATCTGTTTCTTGCATTAATCCGGAAATATTATTTTCTTTCGCAAATGCAAACAATTGTTTTGCTTGTTTCTCCCTTGCTTCTGCACTGGTATCTTGTAATGATATCCCTGAATCTTTAAAACCATCTTCCCAGACCAGCTCATCATTTTTCATATATTGAATTGGAAATATCGAGAACTTTGCTCCGGAAAGAGTCACTTCTTTATCCGAACTATTTCTCCCTTTATAAATAATTTGAATGCTTCCTGTTCTACTTCCTGCTTCAGCATGGATTGTTGAAATATCTATAAAATTACCGACAAGAAAAAGCATAACGAATAAAATAATGTGAATACTTCTTATCTTCTTTCTCACCTTACTTTCCTCCTTTTTCTATCTCGTATACTATAAATTATAGCTATCATCAGCCCTATGAAGATTACTATAATTGTTACAATCAGCACTTTAGCAGTGAAAGATAACTCTGGTTTTATATTGGTATCAGGCTCTTGCTTTGTTGCCTCTTCATAAGGTATTCTCTCTCCACGAACTAAAAGTCTATGTGTGTTGATTGCAAATGGTGTACAAGTAACAAGTGTTGCATAATCCTTACCTGGTTCAATGGATAAGCTATCTGTCTCTTGTGGCAAAACCGTTAATATCTGATCAATATGATATGCCAGGGTTTCATCTAAGACTTTAATGTAAAAAATATCCCCTACTTCCAGTTTATCCATATTGGTAAATAGTGTTTTTGTCGGAAGACCTCTATGTCCTGTCAGAACTGTATGTGTACTTTCTCCACCTACAGGAAGAGATGTACCCCAGAAATGTCCGACACCTGCCTGTAGCACAGCTTCACTTGTTCCGTGATAGATTGGAAGTTCTATATTAATCTTAGGAATACGAATGTATCCCATCATTCCAGAACCATCTACGTTCAACAGTTCCTCATAGCGAGCATCTATTTCCACATCTTCTTGCGAAAATGGATCAATCAAATCAATATTTCCCAGCATTTCCTGATTGTATGCTCTCGCATCTTCCAACATCTGCTCTTTTTCTGCCTTACTTAACTTTATACTTTCCTCATCATAATAAGATACAACTTTGGAACCATTCTTTTCGTTCAGATAACTACTAAACGTTGGATATAACAATACGGAGAATGCAACCAAAAGCACGATCAAACGAATAATATCTTTTATTGTTATCTTCTTTTTTTTCTTCTTACTCTTCATTTCATTCTCCCTGTTGTTATACTTGGAATTGCGGTTACCTTCCGTGGAAGATAACCGCCCATTCCTTAAATATTATCTTGTATCTCTGGTAAAATTATTATGCTTCTTTTCTCTTATCACGGATGAAACTTACTGCTACACCGAATACAAGAAGAGCTGCGATTACAGCAAATGCAATTGCTCCACGTCCACCAGTGGATGGAAGGAGGGAACCTGTGCTGTTTGCGATGTCGATGACTTTGTCTGTTTCATCCTTACCATCTTTGGAGATAGTCCAATTATTTACATCTGTATCTATGCTCTTTGTGATCTTAATTACGACTGGTGCTGTCAACTTATTGTATCCGTCTGGTGCCTTTGTCTCTACTAAATAGTATGTTCCTTCTGCAAGACCATTGACACGGAGGTTGTAACCTTTTTCCTCAATATTTTCAACTGATTCAAATTCTGTAGTAGCAGAGGTTAAATCTACGACATAATTTCCATTACTTCCTGTAACCTTAATAGGATTTGTTCCATTTTTTGCATCAGTTTTTGTTGTGTAAAGACTAAACTTTGCACCAGCTAACTTTACATTACTATCTTTTTTAGTTTTTAAAATATCTAATGGATATGTCGGTGTCTTTGCTTCACTTGGTGTTGTAGTTGTTGTTTCACCCGGTTTATTACCATACTCTAACTGAGCCTTGTTCTTTTCTGTTACAACTGCGTCTTTATTTACTTTTGCATAATATGTAACGGTAAATTCTTTTCCCTTGTTTGTCTGGTTATCTCTTACCCATTCAGACAGGTCAAGAGACATTTTTCTATTGTTTACTGTATCAAGTGTTGCTGTTGTAGGTGTTGTTCCTCCTACTGTAAGACTGGTATCTGTAAATGCTACTGTAACTTTTACACTGTTTGCTTCAAAAGCTGTTCCTGTTGCATCATTTACAAAATCAAGACCTGTTGATAATTCATCGTGGATTTTGTACACATACTGTGCATATCCTGTTGTATCCGGAATTGAACCTTTTACGGTATATTTTACAACATCACCGATATTTACTGTTGTTTTATCAGCTGTTTTTTCAATGCTTGGTGCTTCTGTTTTTAAGTTTACTGTAGTTGTTGTCTCATCAACTGTAACTAAAGAAGACTGAATCTCTTTTCCACCTGTTACATATACAAGATAGTAACCCGCTGCTAAATTATTAAATGTATAAGATGTTTTATTTTCTTCTGTGATTTTTCCAGAATTTGCTGTAGCTGATAAATTCTTTGTCAGTGCCTCTGCAGTAAAATCATTTGCAAACTTCTGTACTGCACCTTCTGTATCTTTAAGAGCTAAAACAGCTGCTACATACTCCTCATCTGTTGTTCCCGAAAATGATGTTCCAAGGGCTGATTTAATTGCATCTTTATAACCAGTTTCAGTATTCACTGTATATGCATAGTTCTTTGATTCTGTTGTACCAGACTCTGTCACATCAAATAATTTGTACAGATTAATTGTCTGACCTTTCAGATCCTGTGCTGGTGTTGTTGTTTTCACATTAACTGTAAGTGTGAGTGTTCCTGTTGCACCTTCTGCGGCAAATGCTGTGACAGACATAGCCATCATCATAATCGCTGCCAGCATTAATGCCATGATTTTTTTCATTCTCTTCATAACAATTGTCTCCTTTTCTTGAGAATTTTTCTTTTATAGTTTTTCTGCTTTTTTATTTTCCTTGCATTTTTTATATCTCATTACGAAATATACCAGGAAAAGCAGAACAGCTATCAGGTAAATCAAATAACTTCCGTATCCTCCGGTATCCGGAAGACCTGGGAAATGTCTATTAGTTATTGTGAAGGTAAATCCATCTTGCGATTTATCTATCGTTGTTGTATAACCATCCACTTTTGCTTCTGTGATGGAATACGTGTAATAATAAATTTCATCTCCATCTGTCTTGTATGCCGGGAGTTCCTTTATCACCTCCTGCCATTTAGATTTATCGATGGAACCTTCTATTTTGTAACTCTCGTAACGTGGAACTGTTTCTGTCTTTTCATTTCCTGTCTTATCTTTCCAGGTACGTGATATTGTTACCGTAATACTGTTTGGTCTTGAATGATCAAAATTGTTTAAATCCTTCCAAACTTTATTGATCGTCAGCTTGATGTTCTCATCACATGGATCCTGTGACTCGGATGGTTCCGGTGTATCACTATCTCCCGTGTTCAATGTTGTTTTGGTATCTGACATCAATACTGCTTTTGCTGGTGATTCATAAGCATTAAGCTCTGCTTTCACTGAGTCACCCTTACTTGCCAGAACAGCATTTTTTAGAGTCTCAAAAGTCTTTACCGGATTCATATGTCCTATTGTATAAATATCCCATCCGCTTGCATCATCCTTTTCATGACTGCTGTTCAAGATACTGTTATTCTTTTTAATTTCATCTAAAGATTGATCTAATTTTCTGTAAATACGGTAATTATTGTTCTCGCCTTCCACCTTATCTAATGTATTGAATTGATATTGCGAATCCAATTCACTCTTTCCGCTAAACGGTCCGACAAGATTTTTTGTTCCACGAACCACATCACAGTAATACATGTTGTTGTTCTTCAAAAGTCCTTCATCGTTGAATCCAACAAAGCCACCACTTCGTCCGTCTTTAGCATCACCATCATTGTTATTTCCGGCTCCACCGGCATAGACATCATACCCATGACTGACACCGTAGACATTACTATCAGTAATTCTTGTTCGATTGGCCTTGATCAGACTCACACTGATATTGGATTTGGCATCATTATCATTCAACAATCCATTTTCGTCGCATCGAAGTTTGATGGATGAATCTCCAATCGTAATAATTGCAAGATCTGTCTCCTGGTTGTTATCTGTTGACTTCTTCGAAAGTCCCACAGAGATATCCAGTCCGAGCAGATTTACATGAAGCAGTTTGCCCTCATACAGTGCATCCACTTTGATAATTCCAAGATTGATCTTCAGAAGATTGGAATCCTGGATTTTATCCAGATATAATGCTTTTATAAGTTCATTAACAAGCGAGAATATTACATTCACTGCTCCAGAATCCACTTTCAAGTCTGCAAGATAAGCAAAGCTTGTTCGTCCGGCAAATCCTCCGGCTGTTCCTCCTGATGCCACTTGTTTTAATCCAATTTTCTGATTGTTCGCATCACCTGCTGTACACTTCGACATTCTCGCAAGATTCGCGTATCCGATAAATCCACCGGCAATCTGCTCATCTCCGCCAGTACTTTGTACTGTGTAACCATCATCCGTCCCTGTAACTGCACAGTCATCAATGTGAGAACCAAAAATGTCCATAACTCCAAGAGCTCCACCAAGTAACTGTCCTGTATTGTCTCCAATAACGTCTATCTTGTCTGCCTTAACTACTCCGCTCTTTCCAGAATAGCCAACAAATCCACCGACACTATTTAAACCTCTTACATTACTTAATTCTGTTACTTTACTGTTTTTCACAGAACCATTTAACAGTGAGCCGCCAAAACCTCCGGCTGTCCCACTATATGTAACCTGATTGTTCTGTCCGGATTTTATCGCTGTGTTTGCGCTGACACTTAAGCCAGCATCCTTACTTCCGTTTACAGTTCCGTAATATACATAACTTCTAAATGAATCCAGCACATCGGTTCTTCCAAGCTTTAATAATTTATCAAGGAGCGAGGTCTCATTTCCTGCACTGATATTGGCAACTCCGGCTACATCAGCAACACCGAAGCATCCTCCGGCATATTCACCTGCGACTACGGAACGGATATTCTGTACAGAAACTCCTGCCTCTTCCGTATCCTTCTTGCCAAGTACCGTTCCTTCCAGATTTCCGGCAAATCCTCCGGCTGCTTTTGCATAAGAAGTGTTATTACTTCCACTTGCATAAGCACCATTTACGATGATTCCCCAGTCATCCCAGGCTTCCACATCTGCATAATTGATCGTTGCGACTGTAGCATTTAATACTTTTATCAAATCTGCTGGTGTATTTAACAGTTTATTCAGAAGCTGGCTGAGCAATCCTTCTCCTGCTGTTGGATTCAGTGTTGCTACACTTCCTGGTCTAGAGCTTCCGACAAATCCTCCGACATAGCTTCTTCCGTCAACTCGTCTCAGCTTTGTAACCTGGCAGTGAGCATTATTTTCGCCCCAGATCTGTCCACCGATCAGTTTTCCTACATAACCTCCGGCATAACCACAGGTATCCTTGTTATCTACACCTTCTGACTGGACAATCAGTCCACTCTGATAACCCTCTACCGAAGATTTCTTGATTACCGGCACAAAGACATTAAGTACCTGCAGCATTTGTCCTAATTGCAGATTAAGACCAAGGATATCAACTCCTCCAAGCTTTGCTGCTCCGCCGTTTATCATTTCTCCTGCAAAACCACCGGCGCATCGAAGCCCTTTAATTGTCTTCGCCTGATAAGCCTGTCCATTTGTAATAGTTCCAGTCTGCATCGATCCAACATAGCCACCGGCGGCTCCGCCATTTGCCAGTTTTATCTCATCCCGATAATTTACTCTTCCTGCTACGACATTGTATCCGTAAGCATATTTTCCAATAATCTTATCCAGTTCTTCTTGACTTTTTACTGTTCCATTCGCAGCAAGGTCACTTCCGTAACCACCTTTTTTACCGACAAATTCTACCCAATCATTCCAAGTTTTATAATCCATCAAGGCAAGCGGACCGTAAACTGCCGTATTTTCTTCCGTTGGATAGACAACGCTGAGTGCTCCAAGGATGTTATCTACTTTTACCAGTCCCCATAATAAGGACAGATTTCCGGTACTTGCCGTATCAGCTGACTCCATAAGTCCTGTGAAGCCACCAGCAATTTCTTCTCCGTATACCGAGCGGATTCTTACTGCTTTACAAGTATCTGTTGGTCCGGTATAGTCTTTACCTTTCCATTTCTTTGTATTGTTTCCCCAGATGTGACCACCTTCATTATGTCCTGCATAACCTCCGGCCATACCTCGTTGTACCTGTGTTGTGGAATCAGCATCTGCACGAACTGCACCACCACAAGGAATACAAGTCGTAGAGCTGTTTCTGATCGTCGGTACAAAGTCCTCCGCTAATGATGCCAATGTATCTGACACATTAACAAGACCATCTAAGATACCAGTATCGCCAAGGACATTTGCCACATTTCCTGGCTGCAAGTCTCCCACATAACCACCGGCTGTAATCTGGCCAATGATATAAGAAAAGTTATTTGCATTTGAATCCTGAATGTGCCCACCAGAAATCTTTCCGGCAAAACCACCTGCATCACCAAGTATGTCATTTGCTGATGCATCGGATGCTGTATTTTTCCAAGTTGCTTTTACTGCAAAACCTCCAACATCTCCTGTAACATTCGAATGTTCTATTGTAGAAACAACGACATTCAATGCATCCAGCACATTTTTGATTCCTATTGAGTGACCAAGTACGCTCAATCCTTTTCCAACAGAAGCTGCGGAACCAATATTCATATAACCAATATATCCACCGGCATATCTTGCACCCGTTACTGCATATGTACTATCCTGTCCAAAATAATTTGAACTATCTTCACCCTCTAAATCTTTAGGAGGTGTTACCTTTGTATGTTTTAAATTTGTTACATCACAATGACTAACTTGAACTCCACTGCCATAACCAATAAAGCCACCAGCACTACCAGAATTCGTATCATCCGATTTGATTTTATTAGCCGTAACCGTAAATCCATTATCGGATTTAACTCCTGCATATTCTATTGTTGGAACATATGCATTTACTAAGTTTAACAACTCTCCAATGTTTATATTCAGCCCATCTATATTTCCTAGAATACTAATGCCTTTACTAGCATCGGCCAATGCTCCAGAATAAACATTTCCACCAAAGCCCCCTGCATAGGTTTGACCATTTACAGAATCTAAATTGTATACTGCGTAATAATCATTAGTTCCTCGTGAACTGTTATCAACTGTACCACTTTGAAAATCTGCTGCAAAACCACCAGCAACATCTGCTGTAACACTTCCACCATTCACAAAAGAAACCGTGCAATTTATATATTTAGGGATTAAATATCCTACGGCATTTACTAAACCATTTGTCTCTATTAATGATTTAATCGAATTATCATCAGCAACTTCTGCTAGACCACCTGTTTTTGAAATACCAATAAATCCTGAAGCATATCCGCCATTATCTGCAGCCTTCACTGATTTTAGATTTGTTACATGAGAATTTTCTATTTTTGTACTTCCGCTTTTTGCGATAAAACCAGAAGCACTATAATCACGAACCGAATTAGAATCACGACTACCCTTTGCGTGTACCGTAAACCCATCCTTAATTCCATTTACATTTGTATCCTTAATTTTTACTTCAATTGCTTGTCCTAAAGAAAGTAAATTATTCAATTTCAACAAATAATTCAAACCTAACAGGTTAACAGTTAATCCACCATCTGTTCCAGCCAAATCACCAGGACCAGAAAGACCTATAAATCCGCCTACTAAGTTATTGCCTTCTATAGAAGCTAAATTATTGATACTAACAGTTGTTATAGAACCACCAATCGCATCTCCAAATCCACCGGCAACACGTTCATTTCCCGTAACAGCAAATCCATTCTCTGCACCATTTACATGAACATTATCTACAGTAAACGCAAGATAAGATGCAACGCCAAGCGTTGTATTTAATAAACCGGCAACACTGGCCGTACCCATTGATCCAGCAATTCCACCAACATAATCATTTCCTGTAACACTTGATAATCCCGTTAAAGAGCTATCAATCACTTGAACAGAACCAACATCATAAACATTATTTTTCCAATATGATATTTTCTGTAAATTATCCGCATTCGATTGTGCTATATATGCACCATTACCTCGGCCTGTTACACCACCAACATAGTCCTTTCCACTAACTTGCAGTGGAGCATTTACAGAACATCCTAAGATATGTGATGGATTTACACCAGCAAGAGAAAGTAAAGATGAAGTTGCTCCAGGATTACTACTCAAAAGTTTTACAACAAGATCAACTACACCGCCAAGTAAATTATCTTTTGTGTCATCTTTACCTAGGTCTGCAGCCCATCCAAGAGATGCAATTCCTGCAAAACCACCAGCATAATTTCCAGAAGCTGTTACAGTGAGTGCATTATCCGATTTAACATTACAATTGACAGTTGATGCATTGGCCAATCCTCCGGCAAAACCACCAATATAACTTTCACCAGAAACAGACACAACTGCATTATTTAATGAACAATTTAGAAGTAAACTTTCCGTATTCATCTTAGGAAGTTTTGTCTCTATATCCAATGCCCCTGATAGTGTTCCTTCAATCACATCATCACGAGCTAGACCAACAAAGCCACCTACAAAATTCTTTCCACTAATTGTATTCGTGCCACCTGTTACAGAACAACTCTCTACAATAGCACCCTTTTGCATACCAATAAATCCACCGGCATATTCTTTATCGGATGCTGTAGAAATAGTTAAACTATTTATATTACAATTTACTATCTTCGGATTGATATATCCTGTTGGAATTAACTTTCCTAAAGGAATTGAGTTCCCTAATAGAATCTTAATTAAATCACCTAAGCCTAAACCTGGAATGACATTTAAAATATTTGTTAATAATTTAACCAAATCCCCTAAAGCATTCGATAATCCATCATATTGAGTTGAACCAACGGCATATCCAACAAAACCACCTGTATAGCCATTCACATTTTTTACATTTGCATTATTGACTTCAATATTTGAAATTTCAACCTGCCCTTCAACTCGCCCAGCAATTGCTCCAGTTGATAAAGCTGTAGGATCTTTTTTACGTGCATCTAAAACATCGCCTAATGTTTTGCCTAAATCAATTTTCACTTGCCCAAAAGTTAAAATAAATGTTAACCCACTCAACAATCCACCCAATAACTTTCCTAGAGTCTGTGTAAGTGCACTTACTAATGTGTCTGGATAATAGGTTTTATTTGTTGTTGTATGAACTTTTAGATTATCAAATTGAATATTAGATACCTTTACCAATCCTTTACTAAGACCAATATCCTTTTCACTTACTTCACTTGATATTGTTGAAAAGAATCCAACACCCATTTGTTCTCCAACATTAATCTTAGTTGATTGATCTACAGTTACATTCGATAACACTGGTTTATCAGTTGTATTTAAAACATTATCTTTCCAAAGTCCACCTTTTTCTGCAGATTTAGCACCAATCATTGTGCCTTGGAAAGTAAGTGGAGTCCAATCTGAACTACCTAAATCAATATCACGGAAAATGATATAGTTCGCATTTTTCGAATATTTTTGTTTAGTTTGATTTTCTATATCAAGGTTTGGATCAATTTTACCTGTTGTTTGATCAATTCCACAACGCCCTCTAGTATGAATAATACTTACGCTACTCACCTTTTTATTCGTATCCAAAACATTTCCAAACGTGAACTCTTGCTTACCATTTTGTTCTTTTGTTAAATCAGCATCTCCTCCATACAACATTATTGAATTTCCAGATAAATCTGTATCGATTTTCCATTTTCCTAATTCAAGATAAGCCTGATAAACAGCACCTTGAACTGCTTTGTCTGTACCAATTGCTCTTAACTGATCTTCATTCCCAATTAAGATATAGGTTTTATCACCAATTGTTTTTACAACCTGCCCCTTAAAGTCACGTCCTTCAGTATCTGTTGTATCAGGATCTATGCTCAATTGATCTGCTATTAACTCCGGCTTATCTGAACTGAAGTTCTTTGAAATGACATAATTATGATCTTTACTGTAAGTTAAATAATCCTTGTCTTCACCATCCGGATAAATCATTTGTCCCATGCCAAACTGTGGTGCATCATAATCCAATGACATAACTGGTTCCGTTTCAGATTCTTCCTGTGCAAGCACCATTAACTGATATGGATTATATATGTAGATTGTATCCGTTTCCTTATCATACAGCGTTGGTGTTTCGTTTTCTTCTAGTTTCGTACCTGTGATAGTTCCGGTAAATGAATCCGGTACTAACCACATCTGTTCCGAGTTCATCTGGATGTCATTCATCAAAATGTACTGAGCATCTGCACCGTATTTCAGCTCTGTGCCTTCACTCTTTACTACTTCTCCAGAACCAATCTGTCCTTCCTTATCGCCTGTGTAAATATAAGCATCTGAACCAATCTGTTTTAATTGTTCATAATTATAAATGCATATTTTACTATCCTTATAATAAGCATCTATGTTATCTGTTGATTCCGATTTAACATTTCCACCGGACGATTCCGATTCGTCATTTTTCGAGTTTTCACTTGTTTCCTCCGATATCTTAGATTCAGATTCCGTGGTGCCATTTATTTCATCTGAAACTGTGGACTCGGTTGATACTTCACCATTACTCTTATTGGCATCATCAGAAAGTGTCACTTGACTCGTGTTGGTACCCGATGGATTTATATCTGCTGCATCCGCAATATTCACTTGAGAAAATAAGATAGCCATACATAGTATTACTGCGATAATTCTGTTCTCTATCCTTCTTTTTTTCTTCATATCTGGACCTCTAATCTTTTGCCTTCATTTGTTACTTTAATCTTCCAAACAACGATTAATTGCCATTGTTTCCTCTACACACGATATAATTTCCATCAGAGAAATATTCTCCGGTTGTTTTGCCAGCATATAGCCACCATTTGTACCTTCACAGGCTTTTATGATTCCTGCTTGCTTTAACTTTTTTGTTATTTTTGGAATATAACTGGATGGAACACTTAGTTCCTGAGATAATTCTGATGTAGAGATCATCTGCCTTTGTGCTGCCAGATAACATACGATTCTGATAGCATAATCCGTTGTACTTGTAAGCTGCATGGTTTTTACCCCTTTCCTTAGCTAAACTATTTCAGGTATTAGTTCGTCCTAAAAAATTGGTGGGTTCCTGTTGGACGATGAAATTGATTATTCAAAAATTTCCATCAATTTCATCAAGATATGGGGGTCGTTCTACTCTATCATCAGATATAAGATCTAGAATTCTATAAATAATAATATCGCAACATATAGTAATGCGATGATGGGTTTTCAATATAATTTTTTCTCATTGTCTATTTGAATCAGAGAATGTTTCTCATCAACGTTCTGAATTGTATACCATTTGTGGTTTTTTTATAATGTTACAAATAGGAAAGATTTTTTTTATTTTTTTGTAAAATCTTTTCCATCGTATCGATATTCTTTCCATCGTATCGATATTCTTCCATTAATATCTTGTTATGAACTTCGTTCAAAAAAAAAGAAACCATGCCTCAACACGATTTCTCTTTCTTTTTCTATTCTATTTCTTTTAACATTTTATAAATAATCAGGCCATTACTAACTGCCAACACTTCATTTGCATTGTCAAAATTAATTCCGGAAATTTGTTTTATTTTTTCAAGCCTGTAAGATATCGTTCTATAATGAACAAACATTGCACCTGCAGTTTTCTTGATGCTTTGGTTATTTCTAAGATACATCTGCAAGGTTGTAATCAATTCTCCCTTATGTTCATCATCATATAAATATAATTTCTTTAATGTTTCCGGAATGCATCTTTCCAATTCCGTCATATCATCAACTTTGCCGAATATCTGGAAAAATCCGAGGTTCGAATAATGTACTACTGACTTATTCTTATCACCAGTCACCAGGCGGATAATCTCAATATACTTGATAGCCTGACTTGCTTCGTGATAAGATTCTTTCAATCGTTGATACCCCTCCACACTTTTTCCTATACCAATCTGAAAGTCTGTATCTTTCTTTCTATAAAGGATGCTTTGCTGGATAACCTCCTCTATTTCTTCCATCTCTTTCTGATATTCCAGTTCTGTCTGATCGGAATCTACCTGTTGAATCATAACAATCTGATCCATATTTCTGTAAATAAGCGCATCCGGCAAAAGATACATCAATTCACCCACGATAACACCTACTTCTTGAAGCTGTTCTTTTGTATATTTTCTTTGTACATTTTTTTTGATGGTATGAAAATCAACAACCCTGTAAGTATCGCTTTCTTTCATGCCGAGCTGTGCTGCCGCTTCAGTCATTTCTTTCGAACTCAGTAATCCATTCAGAATATTATGGATAATATCTCTCTGATACTTCTTTTTCACTTCATCCTGTGCAAATTCACTCAAAAATCCATACTGCAAGTTAATAATCGCATTCTCGATTGCCATATAATCAAGTTCTATCAGTTCTCTATTTTCTTCTGTTATTGTTATATATATTTCCACCTCACTCAATATGGCAAATTTCACTACATATTGAACACAGCTTCCTTTCATCTGCTTCATATATTGAAATTTCGTAATAATATTGGGTTTATATGGCTGAATTTCATCTGACAATATTAACTTGGAGTTGTCCAAGTTTGTTGAAACCATACAATTAAGATTACCATAATACAATACAACAGGATTCTCGATCATGATGCTTAAAAATTTGATAATATCACTTGCTGTATTGCTTGATCCATTATTTTTTAAAATAAACGTATTAAAATTATCATGTGTAATTTTAAAATACTTTAAGCGCGCAGTGTCTTTATCGAATACCTGCATCATAACATGACGGATAATTCCCCAGTAATATAAATCTCCTGGAATTTCTACCAGAGGAATTTCATATTTTTTGCAGTGTTTTTCTAATAAACTCAATCTGCGTCCTGTAGGATCATATTCTTTTTTTTTCTTTACAATGAATCCACTTATATCACTTTTAACTAAATCTTCAAAATGCTGCTCTACTTCTCGATCACTGCATGATAAATATACCTGAAGACTGGTTATGAGTATTTCACCACCCGTCAGGTATCGCTCCATATCTTCAATTTCGATTATTCGAATGCCTTTCACTTCCAAATCTAGACCTTTTTCACCGCAAAGCAGCTTCATTTTTGGAAATTGTTCTGATTCAAGTAATTTTCTTACAGTATATGCCATCGTTACTCCTTATCCATTACCAAATCAATACAACATAATATCTGTTATGTTGTACAGTGTCTCTATTAACCTGTTCTACCCTATTTCTGCAAGTCATTCATTTCCTCAAAAAGAGAACTTTAAACAATAAAAATAATAAAGATTATAGCCAATTTCCCAAAAGCGGTACTTAAATAGGGCACAGCTACCAAAAAAATCAGAAAGGAACTATGTAATATGAACAGCATAACAGATAACATGGTGTTATTTAACATTATATCGTACGAAAATTAATCTGTCCATAAACAACATAACAGATATTATGTTGTACATTCCAATATTTCCTGTTCGACAATCTTATCTAGCTTCTTTTGGAACACTGTTTCTGTAGTTGCTGTATATATTCTCGTTACATTGATGCTGCTATGTCCAAGTAAATCTGCAAGACCTGTAATATCTTTTGTTACTTTATAATAAATCCTTGCAAATAGATGTCGAAAATTATGCGGGAATATTTTTGATTCTGCTACTCCTGCCTTTTCTTTTAATCGTTTCATTTCTCTCCAAATATTACTTCTGTCTTTTAACTTCCCATTTTTCGTGACAAATATCCAACCTTCTGCTATTTGGTTATTATGGCAATAGGAAAGAAGTTTCCTTTGCAATACCTTCGGCAAAAAAATCCTTCTATACTTTCCTTTATTATAAATCTCTATCTTTCCAGATTTTACACGCTCCACTGTAAAATATTTTATTTCACTGATCCGGATTCCTGTACATGCTATTGTTTCAATACACAATGCAAGCTGTTCTTTTCCTTCTGCCATAGCTGTTGCAATCAATTTCCTGCATTCTTTTTCTGTCACTTCTTTCTGATCCTGTAAAAAAGGCTGCTTCTGCACTTTTATTCTTTTCACTTTCAGATTTCCTACATTCAAAAATTCTAGGAACTGATTCAATGCGGCAAGCATCGAATTAACACTATTGGCAGCATATTTTTGAACAAGCCATTCTTTATATTGCAACAATACTTTTTTATTGATCCGCTTATCATCTGCCAAAAAAGATAAAAACTTTTTTATATCTGCCATATATTTATTGATTGTTGCCTTTGCATTTTCTTTCTGATATAAATAATCTGCAAATTTTTCTATCTCACTTTCTGATACCTCTATTGAAAAATCCATCTGTTCCATAATCATAGTCCTCCTGAGAATTCATTTTCTTTCATTATAGCTGTTCGCTTTTTCGTATTCCCATACACTACTTTTTCTACTTGTTATGTATCCACGGTTTTTCAATATTTATCTCCAATTATATATCGTATTGTTGATTTTAGTCAACAATAGGCGATTATTTTTATCATCGATTGTGGATATAATTTAACAATACGAGAGGAGATGTTTTATACTAATGTCGGATAGCGAATTATGTTTACAGGAAATTGGAAAAAGAATTATGGATCGTCGAAAAAAGCTGGGACTCACTCAAGAAGCACTTGCAGAAAAAGGTGAAGTCACTACCCAGTTTGTTTCTTATGCTGAATCAGGGAAGCGAGCAATGAGGCCTGAAAATCTGCTAAAAATCTCCTCTGCTTTAGAAGTAAGTGCCGATTATTTACTCACTGGTGAAATTATAGATAAGGATCTGTTGATTCTTTCAGATAAGCTCCGCAAGCTCACACCATCACAGGTACGCACAGTTGAAGCTATTATAGATGAATGTAACAACCTTTTTAATCAGAAAGAAATTACCCTTCTCTCTCAAAAAAGGAATGGAAGCTACTAAAACAGTTAATGACATTGCGTATTTATAAAGTTTTTTGCCGTGCAGAAATAAAAAACCTTGAGGTACAAGCTGATTTTTGCTCATATCTCAAGGTTTAATTTCTTTTTGTTGGTCGCTAATCATTTTTACCCTTTTCAGGATAATTATATTTGCACCTTAACATTCAAGTTGCTCAAACTCCTTTGCGTACTGCGTTTCATGACACGCAAAGGCTTGATGTTGTATCATAAGGAGGATGACAGCTCCATCTAAATTTATCGAACAAGCTATACCATTTCAACTCACATCCTCACAAGGAGGATGACGGAGATAGGTCACGCAACAACACCTATCGTAGATATTTCAACTCACATCCTCACAAAGAGGATGACCCGTTCTATTTTTGTAGGAGCAAAAGAGACAAAAATTTCAACTCACATCCTCACAAAGAGGATGACAGCAATTTTAAACAAACTCTTTTCATTTAAAATCAAACTTTATATATACTATAACATATTATTCGCTATTTTTTATATCTATAACTCTATATTATATCCTTTTTTCTTCCCAAAAATGTTCATATTCTGGTGCGAATGATTCAGCAAATTACTATTCACTTGCCTTTCGCACTCCATGTTTCCCTGTTCCATCACTACAAATCCATTTTCCCTAGTGCAGTGCCTTTGTTGGGCAAGCTTTTGTGCATTCATAGCAAAGAATGCATTCCGTTCCATTTTTTCGCTTTCTGGATTCTTTATTAACTTCCACGTTCATAGGACAGACTCTCAAGCATTTGTCACAATGAATACATTTACTCTCGTCACAATGAACACGTAAAAATGAAAAATAACTCATAGGCTTGAGGAATACTGTAACAGGACACAGATATTTGCAGAATGCACGATTATCCTTGAGTACAAATGCCAGTCCGATACCCAAGATATAATAAAGCACATTTCCTACGATGAACAGCCAAAACATAATTTGTTCCAGCTTTGCAATTTTTATCAGCATCAAACCGGATACCAACGCTAATGACAGTATAAACATCACATAACGAAGAAAACCAAGCTTCTCTTTTCGTGGATTTTGTGGCTGTTTGTAAGGTAGAAAATCCAGCACCATGGCTGTCCAGCAGGCATAGCCACACCAACCGCGCCCAAAAAACAGTGGACCAAATATTTTCGCCACAGCATAATGGATAGTTGCCGCTTCAAAAACACCTAAGAACAGATAGTACCAGAATCCCTCAATCTGCATATTTTCATGGGAAATTACACCGAGATACAACAACATATAGCTTCCCACCGCCAATTGTATAAAATGCCTGGCATACTGTTTTCCGGCGGTAAATAATGCTGTTCCCAGTCCAAGGCAGCCTCCTATGTAACTAAAATTTAATAGATAAAATAGATTTTTCTTAACAAGCCACAATGTAACTGCCACTATCTCAAATAGCAGAAATAGCAAAATTGATGGCACATATTTGCGAAACTTGTTTCTTTTAATTGCTTCTTTTTGTGCAGGTTTGCTCTGAGCTCTTTTATCTTTATTCATAAAGGTCTCCTTATCATTTAGCTTTCATTCTTAATTATACATTCCGTCCCATGGTTTCAGCAAGTGAGGAAATAGAAAAGTAACACAAAAGGATGTGCCATGGTAATTTCTCCATTACCTTAACACATCCTTTTATATTATTATTTTCTATTTTTCTTAATGACAGTTATGGCTTCCACATCCATGCTCGCCACATGTATGTCCTTCCCCATGGCTGTGCTCGTGATGAGAACACTTCACATTTGGATTATACTCAAGTGTTTCATTAATAAAAGCTTCTACCGCTTCATCCGCATCTCCGGAAACTCCTCCAAAAAGCTTAATACCGGCTGCCGCTAACGCTGTCTGTGCACCGCCTCCAATTCCGCCACAGATCAAAACATCTGCGTTCAATGCGTTGAGAACTCCTGCTAATGCACCATGTCCACTTCCATTCGTGTCTACTACTTCTGAATGTACTATTTTTCCTTCCTCTACATCATAAATCTTAAATGCTTCTGTGTGTCCAAAATGTTGGAATATCTGTCCATTCTCATATATTACTGCTATTCTCATCATACCTTCCCCTTTTTCTAATGCATATTTTTGATAGAGCTCCTGTTTGTAGCATCCGCCAAGTCCACAGTTACTATTCTGACCATCACAAATTTTAAAATCCCCGCCTTCGATTCTAAGTGGATATCCGCCAATAAGTGCATCTGCAATTTTCTTTCTGGCACTCTCGTAAATTCGCTGAACTGTTGTTCTTGCAATCTGCATAAATACTGCACACTGTTCCTGGCTATAACCTTCTTTGTCCAAAAGACGGATTGTTTCGTACTCATCTATTGTCAAAATAATGGGTGGAGTTTTTTTATTATCATCTACCGGAAAAAATTCTAAAACATCCGGAAAATGGCAGACTTTTCTGCATTTTACTGGTCTCGGCATAAGCTATTCCTTTCTTACTTTTCTTATATATTAACTCCATTAAGAGCATATGTCAATAATATTTTTGACATATGTCAATTATCCAATTGACTCATTTCAAAAAAGTAAGTATACTATGTTCATAAAGGAGATAAATATTATGAACTTTGATAATTATTTTCCAGTATGGAATAAGTTAAATACAGCACAGAAAAAACTGCTTTTAGATAATTTAATCACACAGCATGTAAAAAAAGGAACTGTCATTCACAACGGAAACCTGGATTGTACGGGATTATTACTTGTTAAATCCGGACAGCTCCGAACTTACATACTTTCAGATGAAGGACGGGAGATTACACTCTACCGTCTGTTCAATATGGATATGTGTCTTTTATCCGCCTCATGTATCATGCGCTCCATTCAATTTGAAGTAACCATTGAAGCAGAAAAAGATACTGATCTTTGGA
>ENA-ORUN01001807-ORUN01001807.1-human-gut-metagenome-genome-assembly--contig:-NODE-1807-length-18982-cov-4.536482_pt1 | contig 18982 bp, 20 predicted proteins | sample MGYA00242080_ERZ509209 | MGnify/ENA primary metagenome ERZ509209 (study PRJEB26280, sample SAMEA2338786) | human gut metagenome | biome: human gut; feature: human-associated habitat; material: faeces... | reverse complement strand
CCAATACCAGAAGGCTATAATTATATAAAAGGAGATAAAATAGGAGGAGCAGTAATAACTGATGCAGCAAGTGGAGAAGAAAAAGTTGGAAACGAATTTGTATGGGTGCCAGTAGATACATTAAGTGATATGGCAGTACCAACCACAGGGAAAGATGCTAATAATTTCCTGAATTACAGAGGCGTATTGTATAATTGGGAGAAAGATAATACTGGAAAAACACAATATGATTGGAGCGCAGATTCAACGAGCTTTAGAGAACCGGCAAATCTAGATAGCAAATATGATAGTACAAATATGATGCAAAACTGGAATTCAACATTATATCAAGAAGAATATAATAAAATGGTAAGAAGTGTAAGCAATTATGGTGGATTTTATGTAGGAAGATATGAAATGAGTATAAATGATACAAGTAAGAATGCACAATCAAAGTATGGAGAAACATCTGCAACCGCTGAAAAAACAAGCGCAAATCAATGGTATGGATTGTATAATAAAGCAAAAACATACGCGTCAGAAAATGCAGATTCAAAAGTTGTATCAAGTATGATATGGGGAAGTCAATGGGATGCGATGCTAAGATGGATGAAAAATAATGATATAGATGTTACAGGTCTTATTCCAAAAGATTATAATCAAACAAGAATAACAGGAGGGGCTAATAAAGATAAGTTAAATAATGTTTATGATTTATTAGGAAATAGTATAGAATTTACACAAGAGGCATATACCACTACTTATCGAATTTTAAGAGGAGGGCATTATCTATTTAACAGTGTGCCGAGCTATCGTTCTAATAATTGTTTTCCGACAGATACTTCTTTTGTCATTGGCAGTAGACTTACTCTTTATGTAAAATAGTATTGGAATTTTAAATGATTGTAAGGAATCTGGAAAATAAAACTTGATTTTTAACTGTGTAATTCTAATCTTTTAGAATTACACAGTTTTTATGTATAAAATTAAATGCCAAATTGGAATAAATTAGTTGCATTAATAAAAAAATAAAAAAATTTGTCAAAACCATTTACATTTTGTAAAAACTTGTATAAAATGTATAAGAAAAAAACCAAAGAAAAACAGTCGAAAGAAAGGGGCATATCAATGAAAATATTGATGTTAACGTGGGAATACCCACCAAGAGTAGTAGGAGGAATAGCAAGAGTAGTACATGACTTATCAAAAACTTTAATAAAAGATGGACATGAGGTTACAGTTGTAACATATAAAGAAGGAGATGCTCCATATTTTGAAGACGATAAAGGGGTAAAAGTATATAGAGTAGACAATTATATGATAAACCCAAACAACTTTATAGACTGGATAATGCAAATGAACTTTAATATGGTTGCAAAAGCAAACGAAATAATTGCCAAAGAAGGAAATTTTGATGTAATACATGCACATGACTGGCTTGTAGCATATGCGGCAAAAACATTAAAAAATTCATACAATATTCCAATCGTTTCAACAATACATGCAACAGAATCTGGAAGAAACAGTGGTATACATGATGAAACACAAAGATACATAAATGACACTGAATGGATGTTAACATATGAGTCATCAGAAGTAATAGTAAATAGCAATTATATGAAAGGCGAATTACAAAGACTATTTGGTTTACCATACGAAAAAATAAATGTTGTACCAAATGGAGTAAATTTAAATTTATTTAATGGAATAGAAAGAGACTATACATTCAGAAGAAAATTTGCAATGGACAATGAAAAAATAATATTGTTTATTGGAAGATTAGTATATGAAAAAGGTGTTCAACATTTAATAGCAGCAATGCCAAAAATATTAGAGGGGTATCATGATACAAAACTAGTAATAGCTGGAAAAGGTGGAATGATAGACGAATTAAAAGCACAAGTAGAAGCACTTGGAATATCACAAAAAGTTTACTTTGCAGGATATTTAGGTGGAAAAGATGTACAAAAAATGTACAAAGCAGCAGATATATCAGTATTCCCAAGTACATATGAGCCATTTGGAATAGTTGCATTAGAAGCAATGCTTTCTGAAAATCCAGTAGTTGTTTCAGATATAGGAGGATTAAACGAAATAGTTCAACATAAAGAAAATGGAATGAAAAGCTATGCTGGAAATCCAAATTCAATTGCAGATTCAATATTAGAATTATTATATGATCATAAACTATGTTCAGAAATTACAAAAAAAGCAAAAAATAAAGTTAGAAATGAATATAACTGGAGCAAAATTGCACAAGACACACACTTTACATATCAAAAAGCAATTTGTCAATCAATGGCTGAAAAACAAAAAAGAGAAATTGAACAAGAAAGAGCTAAAAAGGCTAAAAAAGCTAAAGGAACAGAAAATGAAATTACAAACTTACTTAGCTTCAAGAAAAGACATGCATATGCATAATTTAAAGGGAATAGGTAATGCCTTTTCCCTTTTTTTATAAAATAAAAAAATATAAATAGATTACTATTTTCTACAAATTTAGCAAAAAATAAGTGTATAATATAAAAAGAAAGGAAATAAAAAATGGCAGAATTTAAATCAGGATTTGTTACATTAATAGGAAGAACAAATGTAGGAAAATCAACTCTTATAAATTTATTAGTTGGGGAAAAAGTCGCAGCAATAGCAAACAAAGTACAAACAACAAGAACTGCAATAAGAGGAATAGTAAATAGAGAAAATTCACAAATTGTTTTTATAGACACACCAGGAATACATAAACCAAAAACAAAGTTAAATGAAACAATGGTAGAAACATCTTTTGCAAGTATTCCAGATGCAGATGTAGTATTGTTTTTAATTGAGGCAACAAGTGATGAAATTGGAAGAGGAGACAGAATAATTTTAGAAAAGATAAAAGAAGCCAAAAGAAAAACAATATTAATAATAAACAAAATAGATTTAGTAAAAAGAGAGAAATTGTTAAATTTAATAGATATATATAGTAAAGAATATAACTTTGAAGCTGTAATACCAATATCTGCAACAAATAGTAAATATAAATCAATAATTTTAGATGAAATAGAAAAACACTTAAAAGTCGGACCTGCATATTATGATATAGAAGAGTATACAGACCAAACAATGAGACAACTTGCAGAAGAAACAATAAGGGAAAAAGCACTAAAACTTTTAGACCAAGAAGTGCCACATGGAATTTATGTGGAAGTAGAAAAAATGCAATCAAGAAAGAATAAGCAAAATGAAGATATATATGATATAGAAGCTACAATATATTGTTTAAGAAATTCACATAAAGGAATTATAATTGGAAAAAATGGAGATATGTTAAAAAGGATTGGAAGAAGTGCAAGAATTGACATGGAAAGAAATTTTGGTGTGAAGGTTAATTTAAAAATGTGGGTTAAAGTAAAGGAAGATTGGCAAGAAAATGATTCAATTGTTAATAAATTTAAATTAAAATAAGTATAAATTTTTTTAAAAAGCAAAAGATAATTAAAGGTAATACTTTAAATTTAAGGAGATGACGCTTATGATAAAGAAAATAGCATGGGAGACATTTAAAAATACTGGAGATATAGATACCTTTTTAGAGTTTAAACAAATAGAAAATATAGAAAATAATATAAAAGAAATTCAAAATATAACAAATATGAATTTAAAAAATAAGAATAATGAAATTGGTAAAAATTTATAAAAGATATTAGCAAAAAGGATGTAAAAAAATGTCAAGTACAAAAGTAAATGGAATAATACTTTCAGAAAATAATTTGGGCGATTTTGATAAAATGCTTACAATGTTAACACCTGGGCTTCGGAAAAATATCTTGTGTTGCCAAAGGGGCAAGAAGGCCAAAAAGTGCTCTTCTTGCCGGAACACAGGTGTTTTGCTTTGGAGAATACCTAATGTATAAAGGATCAAGTACATATCATATAAATTCGTGTGAAACAATAGAGATGTTTTACAATATAAGAACAGATTTAGATAAATTAAAATATGCAATACACATAAATAAAATTGTTCAAGATGTAACCCAGGAAAATCAAAATTGCTATAAAATATTACAATTATTATTAAATACATTATATGTAATTTCACAAACACAAAAAAACTTAGACTTTGTTTTAAGTGTTTTTAAATTGCGTTTATTATGCATTTTAGGATTTACGCCTAGAATAAAAAAATGCACAAATTGCCAAGAAGAAAATAATTTATATTATTTTAGTTTAAAAGATAATGGTTTTAAATGTGAGGAATGTAGCAGACAAGATAAATCAGCAATACAAATGAACGAAAGTACTAAAAATGCTATTATATATACAGTTGTTTGCCCTCCAAAAAAACTATATTCTTTTGATATAAAAGACCAAAGTTTAGAAGAATTTAAGCTGATTGTAAAATTATATTTTAATGAAAAATTAGAAAAAGAATATAAGTTAGAAGAATTATTTTAAAAATAATGTTGAAAAAAAATAAAATAACATATATAATAAACTTATAATCGTAAAATAAAACATAAAAGAAGAAGGGAGCGATTTTTATGAAAATAAAAATAACAGGAAAGGAACTAAAGATAACAGAGGCTATTAATGATTACGTAGAAAGAAAATTAGAAAGAATTGATAAATATTTCGAAGATGCAGAAGCAGAAGTTACACTAAAAACAGAAAAACAAGAGCAAATAGCAGAAATATATGTTCAAGCAAATGGAGAAAAATATAGAGCTGTAACAGAAGACAAAGACTTATATGCTTCAATTGATAAAGATATCGATATATTAGAAGGCCAAATTAGAAAATCAAAAACAAAAAAAGAAAAAATGATGAAAGATGCATCTATAAAAACAATGGAAGTAGCAGATAACAAAGAAACAGAAATAAAAGATGAAATAATAAAAACATCATATTATGAAATAAAACCTATGTTACCTGAAGATGCAGTATTAAAGTTACAAGAAAAACCAACACATAACTTTTTAGCATTTATAAATGTAGAAACAGGAAAGGTAAATGTAGTACATAAATTAAAAGATGGAAAAAATTATGGTTTAGTAGAACCAGAAGCTTAAATTAAAATAAAATATTAAAGGCAGGAAATCAAATCCTGCCTTTATGTATTTCATAAAAACAAAATTTAACTTTCTGCCTAAAAATAATGAAATTAGTACATTAGTAGAAACTATTTCATGTTGTTTTCAGCTTGTTGTATCATTTTTCTAACCATGTTACCACCTATTTTACCAGCATCTTTAGCTGAAATGTCTCCATTATATCCGTCTTTTAAATTAACACCAACTTCACTAGCTACTTCGTATTTGAATTTATCTAAAGCTGTCATAGCTTCTGGAACTAATTTTTTATTTGAATTGTTAGCCATTGTTTTTTCACCTCCTGCTAAATTTAACATCTATAGAAAAAACTATTGCTTTTTCTAATACTATCATTTGCAAAAAAAGAAAAAATAAACAGGAAATTTTTAGAAAAAATGTTGCAAATAAAAATAATTAAATATATAATTTTAAAATGAAAAAATTAAAAAAGGAGAGACTTATGTATAAACTAGTAGCAATAGACTTAGATGGAACAATGCTAAACAGTTATGGCATTGTTACACAAAACACTAAAAATATAATAAAAGAAAATATAAAAAAAGGAACCAAAATAATAATTGCGTCAGGAAGGACAATTTCTTCTATAAAACCAATAGCAGAAGAAATTGGAAATAATGATTATTTTATTGCAGGAAATGGTTCTTTAATTTATGATGCCCAAAAAGAAGAAATAATATATGACAAATTTATTCCAAAAGAGAAAATGCTAGAAATTATAAATATATGTGATGCAAACAGCATTTTTTATACTGTATATACAGATAAAGAAATAATAACAGAAAAATTAAAATATAATGTTTTATATTATTACAATGAAAATAAGAAAAAAGAAGAAGAAAAAAGGACAAACATAAAAATTGTAGACAATATAAAAAAATATATAGAAAATCAAGAAGATGATAAATATTTAAAAATAATGATTTGTGACGAAAGTAAACTTGTTTTTAATTCTATAATTAAAAAAATGAAAGACATAAAAAATATTGAGGTTTTAGAAGTAGGTCATATGTCAAGAAAAATAATAAAACAAGGAACTGAGGAGGTTCCAATAGAATATTATTATACTGAAATTACACTAGAAGATGTAGACAAATGGAATGCTATAAAATATTTAATTGAAAAATTAAATATAAAAAAAGAAGAGGTAATAGCTATTGGGGATAACGTAAATGACAAAAAGATGGTAGAAAACGCAGGACTTGGCATTGCTATGGGAGGAAGTACGCCAAACTTAACAAGTGTTGCAGATTTTATTACTAAAACAAGCGATGAAGATGGCGTTGCATATGCTTTAAACAAATTTTTAAATTGAATATTACAAAAATATTACAAACCCATTACAAAAATATTAAATTTAAATTATACATATATAAATAATTGATTTTAATATTGCTTTGAGTTAAAATAAAATAGATAATATTTGTAAAAAAATATACAAAAATAAATATTAAGGGAGGAATTTGTCATGGCAACAAATCCAATGCAAAGAAAAGCAAGAAATTCATTTATATTAGGAATGTTAGTTATGCTAGTGATATGTGGAGTAATAATTGCATTTCTATTTATTCAAATAACAAATTTAAATAAAAAAGAACAAGAAAATAAACAAGCAAGTGTTAAAGTTTATGTTTTATCACAAGATGTTGGCTCTGGACAAGTAATTACAACAGATATGTTTACAATGCAAACAGTAAATAAAAGTCTTGTACCAAGTAATGCAACATCAGATTTAAGTGTAATTGAAAATTATGCGCTTCAAGATAAAGAAGGAAATGAAATATATACAAAATATGATAAAGATAAAAATGCAGTATTATATATAAAAAAGGACAACAAGGAGTATCAATTACAAAAAGAAGATGAAACAGATAATTACTATATAGAAAAAAATGGTGACAAGGAATATGTTGAATTAAATAGTGTACCATTAGTTGCAAAGGTAGACATGAAAGCAAATACAGTAATAACAAAAGATTTAATTAGTAAATCTGATAATACAGTTGCAGATGATGTAAGAAGAGAAGAATATAATGTTTTTGTTTTACCAATGGATTTAGCAACAGGAGATTATATAGATGTTAGATTAATGTTACCTTCTGGACAAAATTACATAGTTGTTGCAAAAAAGGAAGTAACAATACCAAATATTGCAGGAACTGATTCAGAAGATACAGTTTGGTTAAATTTAAGAGAAGATGAAATATTAAGCATAAGCAGTGCAATTGTTGATGCGGCTAGAATAAATGGGGCAAAACTTTATGTTACAAAATATACAGAAGCTGGAATGCAAAAGGCAGCAACTCCTACATATGTTGTTAGCTCAGAGACAGCAGCTTTAATGAATAAAGATCCAAATATTTTAGACAAAGCAATGAAAGAATTAAAATCAAGATATGAAAATATAGGAAGCACAGAAATAAGAAATAATTATATAAATAGAGCTATTGATAATGCAGGCGAAGAAGGAGAAACAAACTTAAAAACAAATATGGAAGAAAGCATTACAAAATCACAAGAAAATAGAAAAAAATATTTAGACTCACTTTCTGGTGCAGTACAATAAAATAATAAAAAAGGAGAGACCAATGAAAAAGATAGGGTTTATAGGATCTTATGACAAAATTGATATGATAATTAATGTTGCAAAAATTTTAACAACATTAGATAAAAAAATATTAGTGATAGATGCCACTGTAAATCAAAAAGCAAAATATGTAGTACCTACTATAAACCCGACTACAACATATGTTACAGAATATGAACAAATTGATGTTGGAGTTGGTTTTAAAAATTTTGAACAAATAAAACAATACCTATATGTTGAGGATGAAAAAGAATTACCATATGATATAGTATTAATAGATGCAGATAATATAGAAGCAATTCAAAATTTTGAACTTGAAAATTCGCAAAGAAATTATTTTGTTACATCATTTGATTGCTATTCGTTAAAAAAAGGATTAGAAATACTATCAGCATTCCAAGAACCAGCAAATCTTACAAAAGTATTATTTGCACAAGAAGTTTTAAAAGAAGAAGATGAATATTTAAACTATTTATCTTTAGGCTATAAGGTAATTTGGGATGAAAACAGAATTTATTTTCCAATAGAAAATGGTGATGCAAGTATTATTGCAGAAAACCAAAGAGTAGCAAAAATAAAATTTAGAAGATTAAGTGGCGAATATAAAGATGGTTTAATCTATATATGTCAAGAAATATTAAGTAATGAATTTAATGAATCACAAATAAGAAAAACTTTGAAAAATATAGAAAAGGGAGAATAAAATGTCAATAGTAACATTTTGGAGTAATGGAAGAGAAGAAACTGGGAAAACAATGGCAGCAGTTGCAATTGCAACACATATGGCTATAGAACATAATGTTAAAATATTATTAATTTCCACAACAAATAAAAATGAAACAATCCAAAATTGCTTTTGGGAAAAACAAAAAAAGAAGTCTACTTTTGGACTATTTGGCTTATCTACATCAGACATAGAAATGCAAACAGGGATGGATGGACTTATAAAAATGGCTAGAAGTAATAAAATAAGCCCTGACACAATAAAAAATTATACGAAAGTTGTTTTTAAAGATACTTTAGAAGTACTATTTTCTGAAAACAGTGTAGAAGATTTATCAAATTATTATCCAGAAGTTATAACAATGGCTTCACAGTATTATGATTTTGTTTTTGTTGATTTAGACAGTAATATAAATGAAAATATAGAAAGATTAATATTAGAAAAATCAGATTTAATTATTGCAAATATTAGTCAAAAATTATCAAGTATAGAGACGTTTAAAAATATTAAGCAAACCAATAAATTATTAGCTTCTCCTAAAACAATTGTAATGGTTGGAAGATATGACAAATTTTCAAAATATACAGCCAAAAATATTAGCAGATATTTAGGACAAAGAGATCTTGTACTAACAATGCCATACAATACACTATATTTTGAAGCAGCAGAAGAAGCAGGAGTACCAGATTTATTTTTAAGAATAAGAAAAATAAATAGGGAAGATAGAAATTGGACATTTATGCAAGAAGTGCGGAAGAGCAGCTGAAACAATTCAGTATAAAATACAAACTCTACAAATGGAAATGTAGAAGAAAGGGGAAACCTAAAAATGACAATAACTAACATTTTACTTATGGCACTTGTTATAGGAATAGCAATATTTGTAGTATATTACTATATTAAAAAGAAAAAAGAAGAAAAGGTCGAAGAAACAATTAATGTAGATGATAAAACTTACACATTAGACAAAATGAAGGAATTTGTAAAGAAAAGACTTGATGAAATAACAAAAGTTAATCTTTATGATATAGGACTTTCTGAAGAAGAATTAAAAAGAAGAAAAAATAAAAAGTATGAGTTAAAAAAAGCATTAAAAGGTTGTACATATGGAGATGTTAATGATAAAAAATATGTAAAAGAGTTAATATTTGACTTGCTTGCAAAAGAATATGGAGTTACAGAAACAAACATATCAAAAGCTATTCCATTTGATATTCCTTCACTTTTAACTGCTCAAGATAAATTCGATATTTTAATATATGCATATAAAAAAGAATTTGGTTATGAAGCATTAACAGAAATGATTAAAAAATATGATTTAGCAGAACTTAAATTCTTAGAAGGAGAAACAAAGCCTTCTTATGTTATTACAGAAGATGAAATATCAGAAATATATGAAAAAGAGAACATATCTTTATCATTTGCAGACAAATTAGCAGTTGTTGTACAAAGAATATATCAACACTATAAAGGTTATAGTTCAATAGATGAAGTAAGAGATATGAATATAGATGGTGTATCTGGTCGGAGTATCTGGACTTCCAGAGAGCTTTTTAAGTCAGGTTGCACAAACTGATGGAGATTATTTAAATCAGGTTTCTGAACATAAAGTTCCAAGAGCATGTGATAGTATTTGGATTTTTTTCCAAGGTAAATCAATACGTTTAGCATTTTTATCATTTGGAACAGAAGCAGAATTAAAAAGAGTATGTCAAAATATTTACAAATATAACAACCCAGGACAATTATCAGATACAAATGGTTATAAAATAAACGAAATGAAAGATGGCTCACGTGTTGTTGTTGTAAGACCAAGTTTCTCAGAAACATGGGCATTCTTTGTAAGAAAATTTGACGTAAAAAGAGCTACACTAGAGCAATTAGTTAGAGACCCAGGTTATGAAGATGCAATAGAACTTTTGAAATATTTAGTAAAAGGAGCAAGAATTACATCAATAACTGGTGAGCAAGGTTCTGGTAAAACTACATTATTAATGGGTATGATAGAAAACATATATGAAACAATGAATATAAGGGTTCAAGAAACAGCATTTGAGCTTCACTTAAGAAAAATATACCCAACAAGAAACATATTAACATTTAGAGAAACAGATACAATATCTGGACAAGAAGGTCTAGACGTTCAGAAAAAAACTGATGGTTCTGTAAACATTATAGGTGAGGTTGCAACAGACCCTGTTGCATCTTGGATGATACAAGCAGCCCAAGTTGCATCTAAATTTACATTATTTACTCACCATGCAAAAACATTTCCAAACTTAGTAACAGCACTTAGAAACTCAATGTTAAGAACAGGAGTATTTACAGATGAAAAAACAGCAGAAGAACAAGTAGTACAAGTATTAAACTTTGATGTACATCAAGTAAAAGATTTTAGAGGAAAAAGATATATAGAAAGAATAACAGAATGTATTCCAGTAGAAAGTAAAAATGAATACACATATGATCATAGAAATGAAAAAACATTAGAGGGAAAATTTGACAAATTTTTTGACAACGCAACACATTATTTTACAAAAACTACAGACAAACAATTATATACATATAGAAATATATTAGAGTATGTAGACGGAGAATATGTAATAACAAACCCAATAACAGACCAAAACATTAGAGAAATGAGAAATAATATGGATGAATCAGATGTAGAATCATTTGATAAATTTGTAGAAAAACATTGGGGAAATAAATTAAATGCACAAGAAAACGAAAAAGAAACTGCAAAAAGAAGAGGAAGACCAGCAAAAGAAAAATAAACGGAGCAAGGAGGTGCTAGAAAAAAGTGTCTAACCAAATGCTATATTACATAATGGGAGCATCAGTAGGAATTTTAATTCTTATTATAATTGCATATTTTATATTATCAAAAAAGATGAATAAATCAGAATATAAAAGAATTCAAAGATTGCAACAAGGAACAAAAGAAAAAAAATTTTCTACTGAAGTTTTATATCAAAAATTATATGTTACATATATAAAAATTCCATTTATAAAAAGATATATTTTAAAATTAAGAAGAAGACTGGAAATTATAAATATAGATGATGAATATAATACAAGAAAAGATGCAGCAAAAATTTTAACAAGAACACTTATAATACTATTCCCATTAGTGTTACTTACAATAATAATAACACATACAAATTATTTATTAATGTTTATATTATTAATATTTGAATTGTTTATGATAGATGTGTTGGTAGATGGTTCTGTAGATAAAATTGACAATAAAATATTAAAAGAACAAATTGATTTCTTTTCAGAAATTAGACATGCATATCATGAATTTAATATGGTAGAAGAAGCAATATACCAAGTATCACAAGATGATGAAAAAAGTGTATCTGCACAAGGTGAAAAGATTTATGAAATTTTAATTTCGGATGATCCAGAAATAGAACTTGAAAAATACTATGATATAGCACCAAATAGTTTCTTAAAAGAGTTTGCTGGAATATCATACTTAACAAAAGAATTTGGAGACAGAAAGATAGATGGCGCATCTTTATATTTAAAAAATGTTAATAATATAACACAAGAGATGCAACTTGAAATTTTAAAAAGAGACAAATTAAACTATGTATTTCAAAGTTTATCTGTTATTTCAATAGCACCAGTTTTACTATTAGAACCAATAAAAAATTGGTCAGTATCGAACTTTAATTTTACAGAAAGTTGGTATAATGGAAAAGCTGGAATGATAGTGCAAATATTAATTTTAATTATAACATTTGTATCTTACTTATTAACAAGAAAATTAAAAGATAACGGTTCAACAAATGCAAATACAAAAAACACAGAAAATCCATGGCAACAAAAAATATATAGTAAAAAAATATTAAAAAAAATAATAGATTTATTTATACCAAAGCGAAATAGTAAAGAACATAGAAAGGTTAGTAAATTACTAAAGGATTCTGCATCATATTTAAAAATAGAATGGTTATATACAAACAGAGTTACACTTGCTATTGTAACATGCATTGTTTCTATTGTTTTATTTTCTCAGCTTCATGCTGTAGCAATAAATTACGTCTATACAGAGCCAACCACTGACTATGATTTAATAAGTGGATTATCAGATAAAGACAAAAGAAAAGCGATGGAAGTTACTGAAGTTCAAAACAAGTTTTTAGATAGGTTTAAAGGACAGGCAATTACAAATAAAGATGAGATGCTTGTAAAAATACAAACAGAAATGAAAAATTCACATTATTATTCGGATGCATCAAATGAGACCATAACAAAAGAATCAAATCAAATATATGACAAATTGGTAATTATTAACCAAGAATTTTTACAATGGTATGAAGTACTTTTAGCATTTGTATTTTCAATTGTAGGCTATATGGCTCCACTTTGGCTTTTAGTATTCCAAGTAAAAATGAGGCAAATAGAAATGGAAGACGAAGTAATGCAATTCCAGACAATTATATTAATGCTTATGAGAATTGAAAGGGTAAATGTTGAAATAATTCTAGAATGGCTAGAAAGATATGCAAATATTTTTAAAGCACCAATTACAAAGTGTTTAAATAATTATGAAGCAGGGGCTTGGGAAGCCTTGGAAGAATGGAAAAATGAAGTATCTTACCAACAATTAATTAGAATTATAGAAAGTTTGCAAGCTGCAGTTGAAAAAATACCAATTAAAGATGCATTTGATGAATTAGACTCAGAAAGAGATTATTACCAAGAAAAGAGAAAAGAATCAAATGATAGACTTATAAAAAGAAAAGGAATGATAGGTAAAGTTATTGGTTTTGCACCAATGGTATGTTTATTTGTAGGCTACTTAATAATACCACTTGTATTTATTGGATTTACAAGTATGTCAAGTTCATTTAGTAATATGTCTTCTGGCAAGATATAAGGGGAGGGACATATATGGAAAATGCATCAAAAGCTTTAATTATGGCAGGAAGTGTATTAATTGCTTTAATAATAATAAGTTGCTTGGTATTAATGATTAATAATTTAAGTACATACCAAGGATTACAAACTCAAAGTGAAGAAGTGGCCCAAATAGAAAAATTTAATAATCAATACATTATTTATAATAGAGATGATGTAAGAGGCAGTGACTTGTATTCTTTGATGAATAAGGTTATAGATTACAATATAAGACAATCAACAGAGGGGAAAGAATTAGGACAAAATGGGCAATATGTTGGGTATAGACCAATGAGCATTTCAATTGATTTAAAAAGTTATCAAAGTAATCTTGCTTATTTAGATGGTAAAAATAGATTATTTACAAGCGCAAGATATGCAGCTTCTGGTACCAACAATGGAATTGAAGGGATTAAAGAAAAAATTACTAATTTAGAAAATACGGAATTTGATTTAGGTACTGGAGTAAAAATAAGTCTGGAACCTGAAATTTTAACAAATTTAGTAACAGCAAGCACAAAAATATTTGTTGGAAACCCAAATGATTTGGATAATGAACAAAAATCAGATGCTGTACAAAACTTTTATAGAGTATTAGGGTATAATATGCCAAAAAATGACACAAATACAATAAATACTATTTATAAAAATTTAAATAACAATTTAAAAGAAAAAGTTTATACATATGCAGAATATATTCAATTTAAAAGAGCAATTTTTAAATGTACAGATGTTAAATATGATGAAAGTTCTGGAAGAATTATTAAAATGGAATTTGAGTGTACAGGAAATTTTAATTAAAATTTAGGAGTTAAATATGGAAAATGCATCAAAAGCTTTATTAATGGCTGCTGGAGTATTAATGGGAGTTGTTATATTATCATTAGCAGCATATTTATTTGTAACATTTAGCTCATCTGCAGATGATGTTAAATCTGAAATTGCAAATAATCAATTAAATAAATTTAACAGTCAGTTTTTAGCATATGAGCAAAGAGAAGACTTGACAGTTTATGACATCTTAACAGCAGTAAATCTTGCTGAAAATAATAATAAATATTATCAATTAGAACCAGGAGATACAAATTATATAACTGTTAAAGTTGATAATTCTGTAGTAAATTCTACGGACATTGAGAAAAAAATAAAACCTGAGAGTTTAGAAAAAGAAGGAGAAATGAAAGAAGACAACTTAGGTGGAAAGTCATTAAAAAACTATAGATGTAATGTTTTATTAAGTGATATAACAGGAAGAGTTAATGCTGTTAATTTTTCATCAAATAAAACTTGAAAAATAAAACATATAATGATATAATAAAAAAGGAGAATAATGAAAAAAATTGCAATATTTTTTACAATAATAGTCATTATTGTAGTTGGAATTTCTTATATATATTTAAATTTTAAATCAAATTATGATACAATACAAAAGGAAAATAAACAATTTGAAAGTTATTATAATCAAGAGGTAACAGGATTGGATGTTGCAACAATAATTAATAAGGCAATGGACATAAATAATAAAAACGAAAATCAAAAAGACAGTAAAGGAAATTTTATAGATAATGAAACAAATTCTATTAATGTTGACATAAAAATGTTAGATAATGATAAAACATACAATATGATTAGAATATTTAATGGTGGAATAAGTACATTTACACAATATTATGGAAATATAAAATTTAAATGTACAAATATTGATTATCATAAAAAGACAGGAAGAATAAAATATATGTTGTTTGAACAAACAACTAAATAAATATGTTATTAATATTATCAATATACATTTGATAAAAAATATAAAAAACAAAAGTAAAACAAAGGAGGAAATTATTATGGAAAATGCGTCAAAAGCATTAATTATAGCAGGAGCTATACTAATCTCAATAGTATTAATTACTTTAGGAGTTGTAATTTTAGGACAAGGACAAGAAGTCGTAAATAGCAGTAATATGGATGCACAAGCAATATCATCATTTAATTCACAGTTCACACAATATGAGGGAGATAGTGTTACAGGAAGTAGAGTTAACACTTTAATAAATGCTGTTATTTCTAGTAATACAGTTTCTAATCGTGATGGTGAAGTTAATAAATTAATAAATATAACAGTAGCAAATGGAACAGATATTACTTTAAAAACTTCAACAGCATCTGATATAACTTATGTTAGTGGTGTTACAACTAGAGCAAAATCTGGAACAATATATAAAGTAACTGTTGATTATGGAACCGCAGGATATATTAATACTATAACAATTAGCAAAGTTAAATAGATTATGAAATGAAAGGATGGTAATTATGGAAAATGCAGCAGATGCATTAAAAATGGCCGCTTGGGTCTTAATATTTGTTGTAGCATTATCCATAATTATTAATGCATTTGGAATGGCAAGGCAAACAACCGATATATTAATATCGTATAATGACAACGAATATTATACAGATTATGTTGAACAGGGAAGTACTGAAAGAAAAGTAGGCTATGAAACAATTATTCCTGCAATTTACCGCGCATATAAAGAAAATTATAAAATAATATTTTTAAATAATGATGGTACTCCAATCTACTTTTATGAAAACAAAAATACAAAAGAGCAAATAAACTATATTGACCTAGAAAAACAAAATGTGGGGAATGATACAGCAAAAGAGGAATTTATAAAATATATAGTTACAGGAAAAGAAATAAATAATAGTCAATATAAATTTGAAAATTCTTATGATATAAAAAATAATGGTTTATATAATCAAATTAAAGGCAAGCAATTTACAGAATCTTTAGGAGTTTATTATCAAGAAGAAATAGATGGAAACCAAAGTAATACGCCAGATGCAAACAAAACTAAAAAAAGAGTAATAACATATAAAAGTTTATAATAAAAATACTTAATTTAACATTATAAGTATTAGAAGGAGGAATAAAATGGGTGATACACTAATAACAGTAGTTGCAATAGTTTTAGCAGCAACATTAATGTTTGTATTTCCACTAATGACAATGTCTAATAGGGCTGACGATGTATCTCAATTGTCTGTTCAATCTTTAACAACACAATTTGTAGACGATGTTAGAACTACAGGAAAAATTACTTCAGATAAATATAATAAATTTGTAGAAAATATTCATTCAACTGGAAACACTTATGATGTTGAAATTGAAGTAAAAGTTAGAGATGAAAATCCAGGAAAGAAAACAACTCAAGCAAATAGCAAAAAAATAGGAGAAGATGTTTATTATTCAATATATACAACACAAATTGAAAATACATTAAAAAATAATAATGCATATAACTTAAAAGAAGGAGATATTGTATCTGTAAGTGTTAAAAATACAAATACAACAATGTCTCAACAATTAAGTGGAGGAACTTCTACTGGATTAACTGGAACAATTGCAGGAGAGGCATCAGGCATTGTAACTGCTAATGGAAATTAATAATATACAAAAAGATAGCTTGTAATCCATATTACAAGCTATTTAAAAATCTTACAAAAGGAAAGATAAAATATTATGATGAATTTACAAAGTTTAGCTGTAATTTTTATAATTATAGTATTGCCAATATCATTGGTATTGCAAGTTTATACTCAAAGTCAAATAGATACACTAAATTTACAAATTTCATATGATTCTAAATTAAAAGATTCAACATATGATGCAATAAAGGCATTTCAATTAAATACTATAAATAGTAGTACGTCTGACTTAGCAAACTCCAAAATGAGGGATTTAGAAGCTTCTGTTAATGCTTTTTTTACATCAGTTGCAACAAACTTTAATGTGCAAGGTTATAATGCAAGTACTCTTCAAGATTATGTTCCAGCTTTAGTATACACATTATATGATGGTTATTATATTTATTCACCATATACAAATACATTAAAAAACAATGAAAGTAACGATAATTCAACATATAAAGATGAAGAAAAATTATATGGCTTAAAACCATACATATATTATAGTTGTGAATATACTCGAGGAAATGATAATTTTGTAATTACATATTCTTTAGATAATTATATAACAATACAAGGTTATATATCAGGCAATTGGGTAAATGATGCTGGCTATTTAATAAGTGGAATTACTTATGATGATTCTACAATAACATATAGAAAATGTAACATAAATAAAAACCAATCATTAATGGAGGAATATGTTGGACAAAAATTATATAGCTATCTAAAAATAAATGGAGTTAAATATTATTATGATAAGGATAATGGAAAATGGTTTTATTTATTAAATGGTAAACAGGTATATACAAATATTGATTTATTAAGTGGAAATGATGGGTCAGCTTATTATTATTATAAAGAAGCTGCAGACTTTACAAAAAGAGTTTTTAATGATTATAACTTAGGAGAGTTAAAAACATCTAATGCGAAAGATGCTAGCTACAAAAATACATATGGAGATACGGCAATATTTGATAAAGAAAATATAGAAGAACCTAATTCTAAATTTAATGAACATAGATTAGCAGTAATTAGGCATTCAATAGAAAGCAACTTATCAACTGCAATTGCAAACTTTAATAATTATTCAACAACCACAACTGATTTTAGAATGCCAAAATTAAAAGAAGATGAATGGGACAAGATTCTAAACAATGTTTCTCTTATAAGTTTTATGCAAGGATTAAGCATAGGAGGAAAAATATATAATGGTTATAGTATTGTTACAAATAATACAAATGAAGAAGTTGTAACAGAAGATTCTATATATATTGTAACCAATAATTATACTGATTCTAATAGTACATATTGTAATGTAAGAAAAAAAGATTTAAATAAAGACATAAATCAAAATTCTGTTGGAATTTTTTATAATGATTTACAAAGAAAATCATTAATAAGTGATACAGGAACCGATTATTATTTTCCTAAAAAATCTCTTGCAGACTATGAAAGTGTTGTAATGAAAGATAGTTTAGATTATGAAAATGATGGCAATATATATGAATATTTAAGTGATAAAGAAAATCTTGCAACTGTATATTATACAGCACTTGGAAGAGAAAGATACAGTATGTATAAAGTAAATAGAAATGTACAGGACTTATTAAAAAATTATCAAAATTAAAATAATATAAAAATTGAGATGAAAATTATCTCAATTTTTTTTAATTTGTATATCACACAAATAAAAAGTTAATAATAAAATAAGAAGCAACAAAGGAGAAAAATTAAAAGAAAGGGATTAATCAATTAAATAGATTATTTCTATAAAATTGATTATGTAAAAAAAATATGACAAAGAAAATTAAAATCTTATTTATATTATTAGCATTAATTATAATTTATTCATATGTAATAACAATACAAAATTTACCAGATAATATAATAATATTTCAAGGTGAGAATATAGCAGTAAACCAATTTATGGGATTTAAAATAAATGATGAAACAGTAGAAACATCAAGTACAAGTAGTAAAACATTAAATGATGTTGGCAAAACCACAGTAAAGGTAAGCTTATTTGATAAAATATTCGTAAAAGATATGGAAGTAGATGTGCTACCAAGGACAAAAGTAATTCCAGTAGGAAGTGTTGCCGGAGTAAAATTATATACTAGTGGAGTTTTAGTAGTTGGAATGTCAGAGATTGAAGGCACAGACAATAAAAAATATAAACCATATGAAAATACAGGAATAGAAGAAGGAGATACAATAATTTCA
>ENA-ORUN01001796-ORUN01001796.1-human-gut-metagenome-genome-assembly--contig:-NODE-1796-length-19088-cov-3.612252_pt1 | contig 19088 bp, 18 predicted proteins | sample MGYA00242080_ERZ509209 | MGnify/ENA primary metagenome ERZ509209 (study PRJEB26280, sample SAMEA2338786) | human gut metagenome | biome: human gut; feature: human-associated habitat; material: faeces... | reverse complement strand
CTCAGTCGGCAGAGCACCTGCCTTTTAAGCAGGGTGTCCGGGGTTCGAATCCCCGACGAGGCACCAAGCGCCCTGAAATCTCACGATTTTGGGGCGTTTTCTTTACTTTTTATGTGACGGATCGGTTATGAGAAAACTACTTGCATTATTGAAGCGCGAGCCGATGCTCGCGGTATCGCTGTTGGCAGCGGCACTCTCGCTGCTGATCACAAAGCCGGATATCACCCTGATCGGCAGCATCGACTGGCACACGCTGGTCACGCTCTTTATGATGCTGACCGTATTGGAGGGGTTTAAGAAGGAAAACATTTTCTGGCCGCTCATCAGACTTTCCCAAAAGCTCACCTCGATGGTCGGGATATCCTTCTTCCTGATTTTCGGCGTATTCTTCTCTTCCATGTTTGTGACCAACGATGTCTCGCTGATCATTTTTGTCCCCCTGACCATTCTTTTGTTCCGCGCCGGTGGGAAAGAGGCGTACATTCTGCCGGTCATTTCCATGGAAAACATTGCCGCCATTCGCGGCTCGCTGCTCATGCCCTTCGGCAGCCCGCAGAATCTTTTTCTGTTCGGTCGATCCGGGGTCTCCTTTGGCCGCTTTGTGCTGCATATGCTGCCGCTTTGGATCTCCTCTGCGATACTTCTCGGCGGGTTTATTCTCCTCCTCTACCGGAAAAATCTGCGCGAAACGATCATGCTGACGGCAAACACCGGAAAAACATGGCTGCCAGAGCGGAAAAAGCAGCGGGTCGTTTATCTCTGCCTGTTTGCGCTGATCGTCGCGACGATCATTTCAAGGACACCGTATTGGCCGGTTGCCGCCGGCATTGTGCTCGCGGCTGTTCTGGTATTTGACCGAGAGGTGCTCGCAAAGACGGATTATGTGCTGCTTCTGACCTTTCTCTGCTTTTTCGTGTTTTCCTCTCAAATTGCGGCAAACGAGACCTTTTCCTCTTTTCTTACGAACGCTGTGGGAGGGCATGAATACCTGTGGGGCATCGGCTTGAGTCAGCTCATTTCCAATGTGCCGGCGTCCATCGTTCTTTACCCGTTTACAGAAAATCTGGCGGCGCTTTTGTACGGTGTGGACACGGCGGGGCTGTGCTCGATCATCGGCTCTCTGGCGTCGGTCATCAATTATCGGATCTACGTGCGCTCCTATCCGGACGGAGGAATGCGCTTTCTTCGGGTATTCACGCTTATCAGTTGGGCATTTTTCCTAATCGTCGCCGTACCGGGCTATTTGCTGTCCCAATACTGGCGCTTTTAGGAGCAGGCATAAAGGAGAATTATCTTGAACATCACGACCATTTTGTTTGACCTGGACGGGACGCTGCTGCCGATGGACCAGGAGGCCTTTACCGCGGGCTATTTCAGGCTCCTTGCCAAAAAGCTTGCGCCGCACAGCTACGAGCCGAAAACGCTTGTCGACACCATCTGGGCCGGCACTGCCGCCATGGTCCGCAACGACGGCACGCGCACGAATGAGCAGGCCTTCTGGACAAAGTTTGCCGAAATTTACGGCGCGGACAAAGCGCGCGACGACCAACCGCTGTTCGAGGACTTCTACGCCAACGAGTTCAACGGCGCGCGGGAAGTCTGCGGCTTTACCCCCGCCGCGGCGCAAACGGTGCGCAGGCTCAAAGCACGCGGCTATCGCGTCGCGCTTGCGACAAATCCCATCTTCCCCCACGTCGCCACCGAGCACCGCATCCGCTGGGCGGGCCTCACGCCGGAGGATTTTGAAATTTATACGACCTATGAGACCTCGACCTTCTGCAAGCCGAACCCCGCTTACTACCTTGAGGTCGCGCGCTCGCTCGGCGTAACGCCCGAGGAATGCCTGATGGTCGGCAACGACGCAAATGAAGACATGGCCGCCCGCACGCTCGGCATGGACGTTTTTTTGCTCACCGACTGCCTGATCAACACCAAAAACCGCGATATCAGCGTTTACCCGCAGGGCGATTTTGCTGCGCTGAACGCCTATCTTGACCGCCTGAACAGCGAAAAATGAGCATAAAAAGGGCCGACGCATACCGTTTTGTATGCGCCGGCCTTTCCCTTGCCGCTTATTTCTTTCTGCCGCGCTGGGAGGTCACGAGCCGGAAGACCGTCGACACCAGCAGGATGGCGACCGCGATGCTGCCGGCGATGCCCGCCGTCTCAAGTCCCTTTTGAAGCGCGGCCTGCATATTGCCCTCCAGCCCGAAGCTCATCGTGTAGTAAATGCCCGCCCCCGGCAGCAGCGGGATGCTGGAGATCACGAGGTACGACGTGACCGGATACTTGCGCGAGCGTGCCATGCCCTCCGAATAGACGGCCGCGACCACGGAAGCAAAAAAGTTCATGCCATAAATGCCGACGCCCAGCTCCCGGAGCAGCAGATACGACATCCACGTCGCCACGCCGCCGACGGCGCAGAGAAAGCTGCCCCAGTCGTGCACGTTGAAGAGGATGAAAAAGCCCGTGCAGGCGATGAAGATCATGACGGCCTGCGCCCACGCGGGATGCGACGCCGAGCCCGCGGACGCCGTGATGCCGTACACCCCGGATGTCACCTGCCACGCTGCCGCGGTCCCCATCGCGATGGCAAGGGCCGAGAGCAGCACCTGCACGATGCGGTTGATGCCCGAGTTCGTGTCGCCGTAGATGATATCGCGCATCGAGTTCGTGATGAGAAGGCCGGGGACCAGGATCATCAACGAGCCGATGATGACCGCGTCGACATAGTCAATGAGATGGAAGCCAGCGGCGAGATACGCGGGCACCGCCATTGCGAAGGCTGCCGCGATGGTGCTGAAGAAGGGATTCGTCTCCCACTTGTCCATCTGCCGCGTGACAAAGCCGATGATAAGCCCCATCAGCCCGGCGAAGAGACTGTCGCGCAGCGTGCCGCCGAAGACAGGACAAAAGCCTGCCGCAGCAAGAAAATTGCCGAGGTAATAAATGGGCGTCGAGTAGCTGCGCCGCCCGGCGAGCGTCTCTTTGAGCCACTGCGCCGCCACCTCGGGCGGGGGCGTCTCCGCGCAGATGCGGCGCGAGAGCGCGTTGAGCTTTTCCACCGATTCCAGATCATTGCCGTGGAAGCCCACGCGCTTCATCACCATCAGGGGCTTGCCGTTGGCAGCCTCGAGGCTCACCATCACGCAGTTCGGGATGGCGAAGGCCTGGCACTCGATGCCGTAAGCGCCGATGATGCGGCGCATCGTCTCCTCGATGCGGAAGGTCTCCGCGCCGCTCAGCGCCAGATGATAGGCGACGCGCGCAGTCAGCTCAGTCAAAAGATAATAGTCCATAGGCACCTCAAATGTCTTGTGGCATATCCGATCGAATCCGCGCTTATATTACAGCGTTTTCCCCGGTGTGTCAAGGAAAAGGGAACGTCCGCGCAGCGCTCCGAAAGGGGCTGCGCGGACGAAAGAAAACTATTGCTATTTTGGGAAAGCGGCGCTATACTATGTCGGTTCTAAGCTGCTTTTGAACATCATGATGTTCTGATATTTTATAAAGGAGGGGCCTTTTTCTCATGGCAGAAGTAAAAAAACACGAGATCGATATGCTCCACGGCTCCATCTGGAACAAGCTGCCGCTCTTTGCGCTGCCTGTGGCTGCCACGGCGATCCTGGAGCAGCTCTTTAACGCCTCGGATATCGCCATCGTCGGCAACTTCACCGGCGACGCGCGCACGCTGGCCGTTGCAGCCGTGGGCGCAAACAGTCCCATCATCGGCCTCATCGTCAATCTTTTCATCGGCATTGCGCTGGGCGCGAACGTCGTCATCGCCACCGCCATCGGCTGCGGGGATGAAAAGGCGGTCAGGCACGCGGTCCACACGTCGATCATTTTCTCCGTGCTCGGCGGTGCGGTGGTCTCACTGCTCGGTCAGCTCATCGCCGCGCCGCTGCTGAGCGTGCTCAACGTGCCGGACGATGTGTTTCCCTATGCGCTCATGTATCTGCGCATCTACCTGCTCGGAATGCCTGTCATCCTGCTCTATAACTTCGAAGCGGCCATCTTCCGCAGCGTCGGCGATACCAAGGTCCCGCTCGCGGCGCTCGCTGTTTCGGGCGTTCTGAACGTGCTTTTGAATCTCTTTTTTGTCATCGCGCTGCATATGACGGTGGAGGGCGTCGCTATCGCGACGGTCACGGCCAACGCCGTGAGCGCACTGCTGCTCTACCGCAGGCTCACGCGCACGGACAAGTGCGTGCGCGTGGAGTGGAGGCTGCTCCGCATCGACGGCACGAGCCTAAAGCGCATTTTGAGCATCGGCCTTCCGGCCGGCGTGCAGAGCGCGGTGTTCTCCGTCGCCAACATCGTCATCCAGTCGGCCATCAACAGCCTCGGCACGGTGGTGATCGCGGCGTCGAGCGCGGCGTTCAACATCGAGATCCTCGCCTACGACGTGCTCAACTCCTTCTCCCAGGCCTGCACGACCTTTGTCGGGCAGAACTACGGCGCGGGCCAGATCAGGCGCTGCAAAAAGACGATGCAGCTCAGCCTTCTGGAGGATGGCGCGGCGACCTTCCTGGCCGTCGCGGTCGTGCTGGTGTTCGCAAGACCGCTGCTCTCCATTTTCAACAGCGATCCTGATGTCGTCGCCCTCGGCTATGTCCGCCTGTCGACGATCCTGCCGGCCTATGCGTTCTCGCTGTTCTACGAGGTCCTCTCCGGCTATCTGCGCGGCTTTGGCATCTCGCTCGTGCCCGCTGTGCTGACGATGCTCGGCGTGTGCGGCATCCGCATCGCGTGGGTCAAGTTCGTCTTCCCACAGAGCATGACCTTCCAGACCATCATGACCGTCTACCCGGTCAGCCTTGGCGCAACGGCGCTGCTCATCTGCATCGCCGCGTTCCTCTACCGCCCGTCGAAGCGCTTTGCCGCGCTCGAGCGGGCGACGGAGAACGACGCTTAACGCGCTTCGTCCTCCGCGCTCTCGCAGCGCTGCCAGAAGCGGCGCGTCGCCTCCTCGTAGGTGTCCTTATCCATATAATAGCTCATCGCGTGATCCGCGCCGGGTACCACCAGCAGCTCGCAGGGCGAGTGGCAGGCGCTGAGGTTCTCACGCGCCATCCTGAGCGGGACAAAATGATCGTCCTCGCCGTGGATGAGCAGGACCGGTACGTCCGTCTCCGCGAGCGAAACAAGCGTGGAGCAGCTGCCCGCGCCTGCGGCGAGGCGCTTTTTGCAGATGCCGTCGGCAATGGGGGTTGCGAGCATCGTCGGCAGGTGCAGGTTGTGGCCCATCACATACTGCCAGATATCCTGTGGGGACGTGTAGGCCGAGTCAGCGATCACGCCGCGCACCGCGTCGGGCAGCCCCATGCCGGCCGCCATGAGCACTGTCGTCGCACCCATGGAGACGCCCGTGAGATAGATGGGCAGGTCACTGCCGCAGTGGTCCACGACCCAGCGCACCCAGTCGAGGCAGTCGTAGCGCTCCGTGAGGCCAAAGCCGATATAAGCGCCCTCGCTCTCGTTCTGTGCGCGCTGCTCCACATAGAGCACACTGCACCGTTCTCTTTCCCAGAATTCCGAGAGGAGACCAAAATCCCGATACCACGCCGAGCGCCAGCCGTGAAAGGCTATGAGGATGCGCTCGGCGTTTTCGCATTTGCGCAGGTGCCCCACAAGCGTGAGCCCCTCGCGGCTGCGCAGCAGCACCGTCTCGGTATGCGAGGTGCCGAGCTTCTGCGCCGCCTCGCGCTGCGCGGCGCGATAGCCCTCGTCCTCGCGCTCGCCGGTCAGGTGCGAACCCTTGCCGTGCAGATGCTGCGGCAGATCCCGCTTCATCGCCACATCCATCAGCGCCTTTGTCGCGCCATATGCCGCCACACCGTAAACGGCTGCGGCGGCGGAAAGGACCATAGCAGCCTTTGTTCTTTTCTTCATCCTGCATCCTCCTTGTATCCAAACTGTAAACACTTGCTTCTCCCGCTGGACAAGCGAAAAACGCCGTGTTATACTGCCTTTTAATTTCAGTTGGAATTTTTCATTCTATGCTACCAGCGTAACAAAAACCTTCGGTTTTCGCTATGTTCAATTTTCCCCGTTTGTATGCAATCCCTCCGAAAAACGGGGGCTGAAGGGAAAAATTTTTCAGGAAACGGAGCGATGCCCCCTATGAATGAAGTCAAGTCCCCGAAAAAACCGCTGCTGTACTATTACTTTGTCGCGATGCTGCTCGTGATGCTCTTCAACTTCATCGCCATGCCCTGGATCGCGGAGCATCAGATCAAGGAGGTGGATTACAACACCTTTGTCACCATGACCGAACAGGGAGAGGTCGGCAAGGTCGAGATTCAGGAGCAGTCCAACCGCATCCTCTTTACCGACAGCGATGAAAAGACCGTCTACAAGACCGCAATGGTGCCGGACGACGGTTTGGTCCAGCGTCTGCTTGACGCAGGCGTTTCCACCACGGGCGAGGAGATCGAGCAGACATCCACTCTCGTCAGCATCCTCGGCTGGGTGCTGCCGATCCTCATCTTCATCGGGCTGGGACAGATCCTCTCGCGCAAGATGATGGAGAAAATGGGCGGCGGAAACTCCATGATGTTCAACATGGGCAAGTCCAACGCCAAGGTGTATGTCAAGTCCGCCGAGGGTATCAAGTTTGATGACGTCGCGGGCGAGGACGAGGCCAAGGAGAATCTCACCGAGGTCGTCAACTACCTGCACGACCCCAGCAAGTATCAGGAGATCGGCGCGTCGATGCCCAAGGGCATCCTGCTCGTCGGCCCTCCGGGAACCGGTAAAACGATGCTTGCCAAGGCGGTCGCAGGCGAGGCAAACGTGCCGTTCTTCTCCATGTCGGGCTCGGAATTTGTCGAGATGTTCGTCGGTATGGGCGCGAGCAAGGTGCGCGACCTCTTCAAGCAGGCCAAGGAGAAGGCCCCCTGCATCGTCTTTATCGACGAGATCGACGCCATCGGCCAGAAGCGCAGCGGCGGCCAGTACGGCGGCAACGATGAGCGCGAGCAGACCTTAAACCAGCTTCTCACCGAAATGGACGGCTTTGAGGGCAACAACGGCGTCATCATTTTAGCTGCGACCAACCGCCCCGAGTCCCTCGACCCCGCGCTCACGCGCCCCGGTCGCTTTGACCGCCGCGTGCCGGTCGAGCTTCCCGACCTCAAGGGCCGCGAGGCCATTTTGCAGGTCCACGCCAAGAAGATCAAGGTCGCCGAGGACGTCGATTTCAACAAGATCGCGCGCATGGCGAGCGGCGCTTCGGGCGCGGAGCTTGCCAACATCGTGAATGAAGCGGCGCTGCGCGCCGTGCGCGACGGCCGGCGCTTTGCTACGCAGGCAGACCTGGAGGAGAGCATTGAGGTCGTCATCGCGGGCTACCAGAAGAAGAACGCCATCATGACCGACGAGGAGAAGAAGATTGTCTCCTACCATGAGATCGGCCACGCGCTCGTGGCCGCGATGCAGACCCACTCCGCCCCCGTGCAGAAGATCACCATCGTGCCGCGTACCTCGGGCGCGCTGGGCTACACGATGCAGGTCGAGGAGGGCAACCACTACCTCATGAGCAAGACCGAGATGGAGAACAAGATCGCAACGCTGACCGGCGGACGCGCCGCCGAGGAGGTCGTGTTCCACTCCGTCACGACCGGCGCGTCGAACGATATCGAGCAGGCGACGAAGCTCGCCCGCGCGATGATCACGCGCTATGGCATGAGCGACGATTTCGACATGGTCACGCTTGAGACGGTCAACAATCAGTATCTCGGCGGCGACGCGTCGCTTGCGTGCTCTGCCGAGACGCAGACGAAGATCGACCAGCGCGTTGTGGAGCTGGTGAAAGCGCAGCACGAAAAGGCGCTGCATATCCTGAACGACAACCGCGCGAAGCTCGATGAGCTCGCCAAGTATCTCTATGAGAAGGAGACCATCACGGGCGAAGAGTTCATGAACATCCTGAATGCGCAGTAAGGGCAATTAAATTTGAAGGAGGAGAACGGGCCAAAAGGCCCGCTCTCCTCCTTTTTGCCGAAAGCGGCAAAAGGACACATTTTGTCATCCTTTCCCGCATTATTTCTGCGTTTTTTCGCTTGCGCATCATAGGGAAACATATTATCTTAAATGGGCGCGGCTGTCGGCCGTTTTCGACCAACGGTTTGTTCCTCTAACCAAAACCGTAAAAGAAAGACAGGGATGTCCTTCTTATGATGATCAACAAACGGCTCATTGGCACTGTGCCGGAGTGCAAGCGGGTATATCGCGGGAAACGTGCACTGCAATGGTGCCCGCTTTGCACGGATGAGGTGACACAGGGAAAATCCAACCTCACCTTTGAAAAAGAGCAGTGCAAAGGAGCCCTACGAGCATAGCCCGTGGAGCTCCTTTGCAAGAATGGAGAATAATAGCCTTTGACCTCTTGGATTACAGCACTTGCTGCCATGCAGCAGTTTATGTTGCTTATCGAGAAGCAGGTAATCTGCTCCTATTTCACCGTATAAAATTACTTCCCAACAGCCGCGAGGACCTGGTCCATAAACTCGTCCCCATAGACTTCACGGAACTGATCGTATACGGGCTGCGTTGCCTCTACGAAGGAACTCTTATCGTCGAGAAGAGTGACCTTGCAGCCGACTTCTTCGATAGTTTTCAAGCACTCCTGCTCCTGCGCGTAAGTCTCTTCGGAAATCTGCTTGCCGCCGTACAGTTCACCGCCAGTGATCACGATATCACGTAAATCTTCGGGCAGATTCATCAGCCAGTCATAGTCGCAGACTGTGATAGAAATGTTCATGTCATGGCCAAGATCACTGTAGTACTTCTGAACATCCATGAATTTCATATTAACAACATTGATCGCGGGGTTATCCTGACCATCAACTACATTCTGCTGTAGCGCGGTGTAAACTTCGGAATAGGCCAAAGAGTGACATTGCAGCCGAGCGCATCGAATGTAGCAACAGACATATCAGAGTTCTTGACGCGAATCTTGAGGCCCTTCATATCATCGGCCGTCTTGACCTCACGGATATTATTGGTCAGTGCACGGGCACCGAGATACGGGAAGCCAAGCACATAGAAGCCGGATTTATTGGCCTCCTCTTGATAGAGCTTGTGCAGGGCCCCGTTGGGGTCGCAGGCGACTTCGTAAGCCTGATCATAGTTGTCAAACAGAAACGGAAGGCAGAGGAAGGTGAGCTTGTCATTGTAAGAAGAAAGAATATCGCTATTACAGTTGGTGACCTGGACTGTGCCGCGGCTGATCATATCGACGGCATTTTCAGCGCTGCCCAACTCGCCGTTGGGATAAAGTTTGACGGAGATTCGGCCCTGAGACTCTGTTTCCACATATTCCTTGAATGCCTCAAGGCCTCTGTGGATAGGGCTGTCGATGATCTCATCATGGGAGATGACCATCTCATAAGTTTCGGTACCGTCGTCAGTGGTGTTGCCGTCGTCCTTGCTGCCGCAGGCAGTCAGGGCAAGGAGCATACAGAGCGCGAGTGCAAGTGCCAGTAGCTTTTTCATGTTCTAATCTCCTTTAAATTTATTTTTGTAAGTACTCTTACAGGAACCACGTTGTAAACCATGGAATGTAGGTCGTCAGCAGTAAGCAGATAATAAGTGTGGCAAGAGGAATCGCAATATTCTTGAGCATATCCTCCATCTTGACTTTGCAGACCGCGGATGCGACGAACAACGAGCAGCCGTAGGGCGGGGTAACAAGACCGATCAACAGATTCATCGTCATAAAAACGCCAAATGTGACAGGGTCAACACCAAAGGCATTCATCGCCGGCAACAGCATCGGCGCAAGAATCGTTGTCGCCGGAATATTATCGATAAAGCAGCCGATGACCAGCAGGATAACATTGACGAGCATCAGGAAAAGAAACTTATTATCTGTAAAGTTGATAATCGCATTAGTAAGCATTGAGGGAATCTGCTCGAAGGACAGGAGCGCCGCGAACGCAGTAGAAAGGCCGAGCAGGAAGGTCGTCGTACCGTTGGTCACGGCCGCACCGACAATCGCATTGTAAAGGTCCTTCCATGTGATTTCTTTATAAATAAAGAGGGCAACGATTGTGGAGTAAACAACAGAGACAACGGATGCTTCCGTCGGAGTGAAAATACCGGAATAGATGCCGCCAAGGATGATCACGGGAGCAAATAAAGCCCACTTAGCTTCCCAGACAGCTTTCAATATTTCGCGACCAGATTTACGTTCAGCACCGACGTAACCCTTCTTCTTGCAGACAATATAATTGGAGATGATTAGTGCAATACCAATCATCACACCGGGGAAAATACCACCGAGGAATAGATCGCCAATTGATGTGCTGGTGCACACGCCGTAGACAACCAACGGTATACTTGGAGGGATAACAGCGCCAATCGTACCCGCACACGCAGTAAAAACTGCGCTATATCCGAGATCATAGCCTTTTTTCTGCATTTCAGGTACCATGATACCGCCGATACAGGAAACCGTTGCCAGTGAGGACCCGGAAATTGCTCCAAAAAACATCGAAGCAAGTGAGACGACAGCGCCAAGGCCACCCCATCATCCATCCGACTAAAGACGCAGCCACGTCGACAAGACGTCTGGCAAGCCCCCCAACGCTCATCACAACGCCGGAAAGAATAAAAAACGGAATTGCCATCATTGTTAGGGAGTCAACTCCTGTGACAGAGTACGATGCCACCATAGATAGGTCCAACTTTGTAAAGAACTGCATAATAATAATCGTTGCACCGCCGAGCGCAAAGCCGACCGGGACGCCTAACATAATAAGCGCAATCAATACAACAAACAAAACCAAAGCAATCATTTACCTGTACCTCCTTCCTCCAAGTCGGGCTTTTTGAAAATGTCAATAGTGTGGAAAAGCAGTCGAATGGCCATTACTCCGCAGCTGAACGGTACACTGGCGTACACCAAAGCTTGGGGTATTTTATACATCGAGGTTGCAACACCCTTCCTCATATAGACCTCAACAATCCCGATACCATAGTAGACTAAAACGGCCAGAATACATAAAGTGATGATATTTGCAATCAATTCGACGGTTTTCTTAGGAACACCATGAAGCTTTTGAACAAGCATATCAATACGGATATGTTCACTTCTGCGTTCACCGATGCTGATTCCCAGCCAGGACATCCAGATAAAGAGAACTCTGGCCAATTCATCCGCGCCGTAGATAGAGCCGTTGAAAAACTTTCGCAAGATCACGTTGATGAAGAGAATCATCAAACTGCCCGCCAGCATTACAGCAAGTGTGACCTCTTCTACCTTGTTGTAAATGTTACCGATTTTCTTTAGAGCATTCAACAATATCACCTCTATGTATCTTTGTTTGTGCGGGGGAAGGCGGTTAGTGCTTTCTTAACCGGTAACTTTAGCTTAGCAGTAGACTGCTGTGATGAACACAACCAAGTTCATATTTTTATACCAACCAAGCTGTCTATTTGGAATCAATTAGCAATATTTGTTTTCTGATAATTGTGCATTTTGAATAAATTATGTTTACTGCATCAAAAGATAGTAATTATATTCTTTTATGGGTTAAAGAGCTTTTGCTGGGGCAAATCAGATTTTCCCGGATTTACACGCACAGTGAACGAACGCAGAGGTCCGAGGTCTGCGTCGGCTTTTGACAAAAAGGCAGCCGCTGCAAGCGGCTGCCTGAACTGCGGGACCGCCTTTTCGGAGGCTGCGGTCATAACGGTCTCCTTTGGGGCGGCTCAGCGCGTCGGTCTATGGGTGGTCATGATCTTCACGCTTCTGCTGAAGAAGACTGAGCGCCAACAGCACGGCAGAATAGATCAGCACAGCGGCAAAAGCGATGAGGGAAAAGTCGCGCTGCATCTGGTAGCTCGTGGTCGTGAAGCCCTTGACAAGCAGATGACCGGCAAGATAGCTCGCGGGGATGAGCGCAAGATAGCCGAGCATTTTGCCCGCTTTTTTTCTGCGGCAGATGAAAAACGCAATACCCAACGTAATAAAAAGTGCTAACGATAGCAAAACGTAATAGCCCAACGCCAGCCTCGGCAGCGAAACGATGCCGCCGTTCATGCTGCCGCAGAGCAGTACATCGTCCTGCCCGTTGTTCTGAGAATAGCAGACTGCCGTGCAATTCGTGGCGTCGAGCGTGAAGAGCGTGCGTGCGGACTCCGTCTCGCCGAGCGCGTCCAGCAGCGCGTTTGCCTCGCGCTGCGCGTGGTCGCCTGTGTCCGACACGTCAAAGGTGCCGCACCACGTGTCGAGCGGCGTGCGCCATGCGATGATGAAGTAGACCGTCTTGCCGCTGTCCGGGTCCTGCGTACTCGTGACCTTTGTGCCGGACACAGGCGTGAGCAGATTGACGGAAATGCTCTCAATGCCGCTGAGATCGGTCAGCCCATCCGACATGATCGAGCCGTCCGCGAGCGCTCGGGGAGAGCTCGTGATCATCCACTCTGTCTCGTCATACGGCAAATACTGCGGCGCGGTGAGGTACGCGAACCCCGCCGTCGCCAGCGTCAGCGCAAGCGCGACGGCCAGCAGCACGGCGGTCAGCTTTTTGCGCCGAAGCTGCCGCTTCAAGTCGCGCAGCGGCTGCGCGCTGACGGGCGCGGGCTTCACGTCCGCCTTCAGCGCGTCGAGCTCGGCGCGGCAGGCCGCGCACTGCGCTAAATGCCCGTCCACAAATTCCTTCGTTTCCTCGCGCAGCATATTCTCCGCGTAAAGCGGCAGAAGATCCTGCACGATGCTGCAATCCTTGTTCATTTTAGTCCTCCAATCCCTCGCGGATCATGCGCTTGGCGCGGTGGTAGGTCACGCATGCCCAGTTTTCCGTCTTGCCGAAGAGCTTGCCGATGTCGCGGAAGCTCTTCTCGCCGTACACGCGCCACATAAAGACCTCCTTGTAGGGCTCTTTGAGCGAATGCAGCAGCGTTTGGATGCGCGCGGCCTCGCTGCGGTCCTCGAGTGCCTCCTCGTGGCTCTCTTCGGCGATCTGACAGTCTTCGAGCGGGGCAAGGCGCTGCTCGCGCCGCAGGTGCGAATAATAGAGATTCTTCGCGATCTGGCACAGCCAGACGCGCACGCTGCATTCCCCGCGAAAGCGGCCGAGGGCGTCCATCGCGCGGAAAAACGTCTCGCTCGTCAGCTCCTCGGCGATGCTCTCGCTCCCGGACAGCGAAAGCAGATACCGGTACACGTCGTCGAAGTACACGGCGTACACCTCTTCAAAATCCGTCAGCGCCCTCACCCCCCTTCTGTCTATAAGACGGCGGAAGACCGGTTTTCTTACAAAAAAATCCGCCCCTCGGGACGGATTTTTTCTGTTACGCCTTGATGACCTTTTTCCGGCCGCACTTCGGGCACGTGAGCTCGACCTTGCCGACGCCGCGCGGCACGCGGCAGTAGGCGCCGCAGGAGCAGCGGACGTATTTGTGCGCTTTGTCGGCGCGGCGGGCCTTCGCGCCGCGCATGGCGTCCATCTTCGGCGCCCACCACGACAAAAATCTCGCATTTTCGGCGCGGCGCTGCGTCAGGTTGCGCGAAAAAATGCGGATGAGCACAATGAACATCAGCACGACCGACAGGAAGTACAGCGTGGCGGCCACGGCCTGCACGCGCACGAACGAGCTGAGCAGGCTCAGCACCAGCTCGACGGCGAACAGCGCCCAGTTCAGCGCGTCCACACCGTTGCGGCCATACATGAAGCGATAAAGGGCATCGCGGAATTTGTTCACAAAAAACACTCCTAAATTCTTGATGCTGCCATTCTACACGCTTTTTTTACGTCCGTAAAGGCGTTTGCGGGAAAGTTTACAGACCGGAAATAAAAAATGCCGTCCCTTGCGGGACGGCATTTTTACAAGCTTCTTACTTGCCGTTGACGGCGCGGTAGAGGAAGGTCACGGCTTCGCCGCGGGTGCAGGTGCCATAGGGGGAGAAGGTCGTGGCGGTGGTGCCCTTGGTGATGCCCTTGCCGACGGCCCAGAGGATGGCGTCATAATACGCCGCGTGCTCGGCCTTGTTCACATCGGTGAAGGGGTTGGAGTAGTAGCCGGCGGGCTTGTTGCTGTAGCGCCACAGGAAGGTCACGATCTGCGCGCGCGTGCAGGTGGCGTTCGGGGAGAAGGTCGTGGCAGACGTACCGGCGGCGATACCGTTCTGGCTGGCCCACAGGATGGCGTAGTAGTAATCCATGCCCATGGAGGGAGCCACGTCGGTGAACGGGTTGCGGGTGATGGTCGGGGTCTTGGAGCCGGCGGCGCGCCACAGGAAGGTCACGATCTCCGCGCGGGTGCAGGTCTTGTACGGGGAGAAGGTCGTGGCGGAGGTGCCCTTGGTGATGTTGCTGTTCACGGCCCACTTCACGGAGTCATAGAAGTAGTCGGTCGGCTTCACGTCGACAAAGTTCATCGTCTGCGCGAGCTTGATGGCCACGGTGCCGGTCACCTGACGGGTGCCGGTGCCGGTCGTGCCGTAGCGGGCGTAGATGGTGAAGGGGATGTAGACGGTCGTGCCGGTCTTGGCGTAGGCGCTGGCGCGGAAGGTCACATCGCTCAGGGCGTTCTGGTTGTAGCTCGTGGTGGTGTAATAGAACTTATCGGTGGTCTTGACGGCGTTGAAGCCGGTGGAGTAGGCGTAGAGCACACCCTCGTTCAGGGCGTTGACGGCGCTCTGGTCGAACGTCACATAGTCGATGCTGTAGTAGTTCGAGTTGAAGCCGTTCTGCGTGCGCAGATAATTGAGGAAGTCGCTGTCGGTGAAGCGGATGGTGTCGCCGGGGGCGGCGGTGTACTTGATATCCTCGCGCACGATGCTGACGGCCACGGTGCCGGTGTACTTCAGGTCACGGTTGACGACCGCGCCGTTCGCGCCGTACTTGGTCACGCTGAGGGTGAAGGTCAGCGGGATGGACTTGGCGCTCGTCCTGGCGTAGGGGACGAAGGTCACGTTGTCCAGGTTGGTGATCTGCGTGCGGGAGTTGAAGCTGCCGGAGTAGCTGCTGTTGGACATGGCCGTGCCGTTGTAGTACAGCGTGCCCTGGGTGCTCGTGGGATAGTTGAAGGTCACATAGTTGAAGGTGACATAGGGGTAGGAGCCGGTCTTGCTGGCGTCGCCGCGGGCCTGGGAGACCTCATTCATGAAGTTGGTGAAGTCCGCGTGCTTGAACTGCACCGTCTCGCCCGCCACACCGTTGTAGTTGATGTTGTAGTTCTTCTGGTAGACGGTGAGCTGGCCGCAGGAGTAGCGGTTGGAGGAATCCTTGGTGACGAGCCACAGCGTGCACTTGCCGCCCACAAAGTTGCTGTCAGTCAGATAATAAAGATTGTTGCCATAATACTGAAGATTGTTGCCATAATACTGCGTACCGGTCAGTGTCCAGTTCGGCTCGGTCGCCTGATTGGGCGTGCCAAGAACATAGTAGCTGGAGTAGCCGCTGGGGACCTGAACATAATAGCGATAGGTGTTGCCGTAAGCGACCGGCTCGGGATACTGGTCCTCATAGGCCACCTTGGTGGGGGAAACGGGAATGTTGAAGGTGATGGAGTAAGTGCCGCGGTTTGTGGTAACCGTTCCGGTCACTGCGGCCGTACCGATAACATTGCCGTAAGATGTAAATCTATAATAACCATTTACGACGGAGGGAGCGGTGAACGTACCGTAGTTTGTGACGGTCTGCGAACGAACAGAAACGCTGCTAACGATTTCGCTGTAGTTATAGCCGTAACTGGTTGTACTGCGCGTAGTGATTGCAGCCTGCGCAGCATTGACAAGTTCGCTGTAGGCGTAATCTCTATAGCCACCACTCTGAACCGAGGAAAGCGTAGCGGTAAGCGCATTACCGGTAATTGTGATGGGCGTTGCCGAAATCTTTTTACCCATGAAGATGACATACGGAGTTACGGAAATGCTGCCGTTGCTCACCATCGTCACGGTCATTGCCTTTTGATTTCGATTACTGGCTGAAAAGGCAGTGGTGTTGCCGGTGATATCATAGCCGTAGGTAACGCTCGACGTGACCTCGCGCTTATCCTTGTCTTGGAACGTAATCGTAACGGTCGCAGTATTGCCGACACTAGGTAATACAATACTGTTGTTATACGCGGTAGCGTAGGCAGAGGAAACCGCAGCACTAATCGTATAATCGTTTTTCTTGACCTCAACATCGACTGTCTTATCGACAGTTGTGTTGCTACCAGTTTCGCTCGCTTTGCAGGTCACGGTATAAGTGGTATCCTTGGTAACAAGCGGGACCGTCCAAGAAGCGGGTGAAGTGATAGGAAGCTCAGATCCTGTGCTACCTTTTTCTTTGTAAGACCAAGCATAGGTCGCGCCGGAACTGAGGTTGGAGTCTTTTGTCCTTAGCGAGACTGTGCCACCAGAGAGAACGGGATTAGGAGTCGCTTCAATCGCATAGCTCGCCGCATTGCTGTTAATGTTAATCGTAGTTGTGAGTTTGGGGCTACCCGTAGTCGCTGTAAGCGTCAATGTGCCGCTTGTACTACTACCAGATGCAAAGGAGAAGCTTGCACTTTCGATGGTATACCCATTTATAGCATTCGCGGTCCATTTGCCTGCGGTCGTGAAATCATCGCCGTCCAATTTGACCACATTAGCAGCACCATTTGTTACGGGATAGGTACGGCTATTATCAAAAGTGACAGAAGTAATATCACTTACAAGGAGTTTATCAACTACGGTGATTTGAATAGTTGCAGTTTTTGCTTCTGTAGCTTCCGCCGATTCCTTGTAGCTATACGTAATTGTCGCACTGCCCGCAGTAAGACCCCTTACAGTTGCACCGTTAGTTGAAGTGCTGACAGAGGCCACAGTTGGAGCGCTGCTACTCCAAGAGATGTCTTGATGATTAGCGTCTTGCGGTTTTGTAACTGTAATTTCAGCAGAACTGCCTCTATCTATTTTATTTTCAGAAGCTGTTGTACTAAGAGAAACTTGCTCCTGAGTGGGCGTTCCACTAGAGCTATCATTCGCCCTGGCAGGCACGACGGTGAGGCTCAGCACCATCGTCAGAGCCAATAGCAAGGAGAGAAATTTTTTCATGTGATCTTCATCCTTTCGTTTTTTGATCGGCCCCGCGCGCACAGGGCCCTTCTCATACAGCCGTATTCTACCACGCCTGCACCTTAAAAGAAACGGGAAAACAAAAAATTTTAGAAATTCTTCATCTTCCCGTTCTTCGCTATTCTATTTAGACGGCGCGCTTCGCCGTTTTGTTCCGCGAAAACCGAAATTTCCGCAAAATTATTTTCCCCAGTACCACCACGCGGCCCCGCCCGCCGCAAGCTGGAGCAGCAGGATGGCCGGAATGCCGTACTTGAAGTACCAGTGCCGCGTTTTGTGGTGAAAGACCCGCATGGCGAAAAGAGCACCCGCGCTGCCGAGCAGCAGCGCGAGTGCAAACAGAGTCTTTTCCGGCACGCGCCGCGCGCCCGGAATTTTGGCGCGGCGCTTGTCTGCGCCGTAGACGCAGAACGTGAGCAGATTGATCGCGGCGAGATAGATGAGAAAAACTCTCACTTTTCGAGCTTGGCGAGCTCCACCGCCGCCGCCGCGCCGAGGCGCGCGTTGTTGAAGACGAGCTGGATGTTGGAATCCAGGCTGTCGCCGCCGGTGAGGTCCTTGATCTTGGCGAGAAGATAGGGCGTGGTGGCCTTGCCGTGGATGCCGTCCTTCTTCGCGTCCTCGACGGCCTCGGCAATGGCCTTGTCGATGACCTCTTTATCCATGGAGTACTCCTCGGGGATGGGGTTGGTGACGAGCAGGCCGCCGCGCAGACCCAGCTCACGCTTGACGTGGAACGCCTTGGCAAGCTCAGCGGGGGTGTCAAGCTCGTAGTCCACGCCGAAGCCGGACTTGCGGGTGTAGAAGGCGGGCAGCTCGTCCGTGCCGTAGCCGATGACGGTCACGCCGTGGGTCTCGAGATACTCGAGCGTGAGGCCGAGGTCGAGGATGGACTTCGCGCCCGCGCACACGACCATGACGGAGGTATTGGCCAGCTCCTCAAGGTCGGCGGAGATGTCGAACGTCTCCTGCGCGCCGCGATGCACGCCGCCGATGCCGCCGGTGGCGAACACGCGGATGCCCGCCATGTCGGCGATCATCATCGTGGTGGTGACGGTGCACGCGCCGTCCTTGCCCTGCGCGACGAGCACGGGCAGGTCGCGGCGGGAAGCCTTCGGGATGCCCGCGCCGGTCTTGCCGAGGTAGTCGATCTCTTCCTTGGAAAGGCCCGCCTTCAGCCTTCCGCCGATGATGGCGATGGTCGCGGGCACGGCGCCCGCGTCGCGGATGATGCCCTCGACCTTGAGGGCGGTCTCCACGTTCTGCGGGTAGGGCATACCGTGGGAAATGATGGTGGATTCGAGCGCCACGACGGGCTTGCCGGCGGCAAGCGCCTCGGCGACCTCGGGGGCAATATCGAGATATTTGTTCATGGGTGGTTCCTCCTGTAAAGTAATAGGTGAAAGTTTCACGTTTACCTTTTGAGGTAAGATTGAATCATAACATACAACTTGTCAAAAGTCAACACAAAGCAGGGCTTGAATTTGCACGGAAAGTGGCATATAATACCTCTATTATCCCGCAAAAACCCACAAAAGGAAGGAAAAATTACTATGGAACGAGTGAGAATTGCCGCGCTCTTCGCCGACAGGGAGCAGTACGGCGGCGCGAGCGTGACCGTCTGCGGCTGGGCGAAGACCATCCGCGATATGAAGACCTTCGGATTCATCGAGCTGAACGACGGCTCGTGCTTCCGCAATTTGCAGGTCGTGATGGACGCGAATTCTCTTTCCAATTATAAGGAGATCGCCGCGCAGAACGTCGGCGCCGCGCTGATCGTGCGCGGCACGGTCGTGCTGACGCCCGAGGCCAAGCAGCCGCTCGAGGTCAAGGCGACCGAGATCGAGGTCGAGGGCGTGTCCAGCCCCGACTACCCCTTACAGAAAAAGCGCCACAGCGTCGAATACCTGCGCACCATTCAGCATCTGCGCCCGCGCACGAACCTCTTCTCCGCGGCGTTCCGCGTCCGCAGCGCGGCGGCCTACGCCGTGCACGAGTTCTTCCAGAGCCGCGGCTTCGTGTATGT
>ENA-ORUN01001795-ORUN01001795.1-human-gut-metagenome-genome-assembly--contig:-NODE-1795-length-19104-cov-3.434773_pt1 | contig 19104 bp, 8 predicted proteins | sample MGYA00242080_ERZ509209 | MGnify/ENA primary metagenome ERZ509209 (study PRJEB26280, sample SAMEA2338786) | human gut metagenome | biome: human gut; feature: human-associated habitat; material: faeces... | reverse complement strand
GGAACTGGAAACGGCAGCCTTGTAGAAGTCTGGATAGGTACAGATGGCCGCAGTGGCCATAAATCCACCTCCTGAATGTCCGAATATTCCAACTCGGTTGATGTCGATGAAATCGTATCGGTTGGCCAGTTGTTCGATAGCATATTTATCATCCGCCAGCGGATAATCGCGCATATTATTGTATCCATAGGTATGATAAGCCTTTCCACGCATTGGAGTACCCCCTCTGTGGCCTACGGTAATTACAATGAATCCCAGTTGAGCCAAACGGGTGTTATAAACATCATTTATTGTGAAACGAGTCGGCACGTACTCGAAGAACGGCCCCGGATAAACATTTGAAATAATAGGGTAAACTTTCGTCGAATCAAAATCGGCGGGCTTCCACATCACACCATAAAGGTCGGTTACTCCGTCGGCAGCTTTTACTTTAAAACGTTCCGGAGCTTTCCAGCCCATTTCATAGACAGGTTGCAAGTCCGGTTTCTCCAATGTCATGATTACCTTCCCATTCCGGTTGCGAACCACGTTTACCGGCTCCTGCGACACGGTAGAATATGAATCTACCAGATAGCGACAGGAGGGAGAGATACTGACTTCGTGCGACGCATTCTCCGGCGTCAACAGACGGAGTGCATTCGGACGATCCAAATGAGCTTCATAAAGAATATAGTAATAAGGGTCAATTCCTTTCTCCCGTCCATAACCATAGAAATACATCTTGCGTCCGACAGTATCAATCTGCGCAACCGGGCCGGCTACCCAAGTACCGTCTGTCAGTTGATTCTTCAGGTTTCCTGTTGCTGTATCATACAGATAATAATGTCCCCAACCGTTACGTTCGGAACGGAACAGGATTTCTTTTCCGTCATTCAGGAAAGAAACATTACGCATCTGATAATCGAGATACGGCTTGTTTTCTTCATGAATCACCACACGCACTTTTCCGGTCTCTACATCCACTTCGCAAATATCCGACTGGTTCCATGTACGGTTATAGCGTTGGAAGTACAAACGTTTTCCGTCTTTTGACGCATACAATACATCAATATACTGATCCGGCCAACGATTGATATCCACCTTCTTAACTTCCCGCTTGTCTATATCTCCCAACAGTAATTCATATTGAGTCACATTTTTATCACCGGCCAATTCAGCTTTATAAGTGATCAGTTCAGGAGAAGGCTTGGATAAAGAATTAATAACCCACAAGTCACGGACTTTCCGGTTGTCTTCACGGACAGCGTAGAAACGGTGGCTTCCCGGAATCCAGTGAGCCGATTCGGCTCCGAAACGGCCTTCCATCTTGCCTTCGTCTTCACGGTTGAATGTATAATCCGGCATACCGTCCGTCGTCAATTGAACCGGGATTGTATCCTGTCCCTTTTTCGGGTTTCCAACGAAATACAAGTTATCCTTACTGGCATAAAGAAAATACAAGCTATCCGGAGAATATTTCATCCAATACGGGTCGCCGGTTTTATACGTCGGCTTCTCATCGAGTTGCTTCAATTCTTTTGTATGGATATTGTATGTATAAAGTCCGCGGTCAAAATCAATACGAATGGTTTCGTTGTCCTTCATAAATGTGAAAGACAAATGCGGATCTGCCGAAGAATAGGCTTTCTTGGTATATACTGCAATTTTGCTCAATAACTCATCCGTATCAAACAACAATCGTTTCTCCTTCTTCTTCGGATTAACATAATAATATTTCTTTCCTTCACGTGTTGTAAAAGAGTAATAAAAGCAATCCGTATCGTTGATAAACGTCGGTCTGACTTCTGTAGAATACTTATCTATAGGATTTTGCTCCAACAAACGGAACTTTTCCGCTAACTGATAATTCGCTTTTTGTTGCGCACCGGCAAGGTTGCATGATACTAATGCAACCACCAGGCACAAATATCTAAAGAGAGAGTTTTTCATAAAATCTTATCTATTGTCTTATTTACTACGGTTAATATCTCCCCAATAGTCTGCACGGGTATCACCTAGCAAATGTTTGGCAAAGAAACGGTACATTTTCTTCTCAAAATACTCATCGGCAGAGCCATATCCATGACCGGCTCCGGGAATGACAAGCATATCGAAATCCTTACCGGCCTCAATCAAAGCCTGAGCCATACGGTATGTATGTGCAGGATTCACGTTCTTATCCATATCTCCGGTTACAAGCATCAAGTGTCCTTTCAGATTCTTGGCTATCTCTGCATTCGACTTTACTCTAAACTTGTATTCATATTCTTTGGTCTCGTTACCCAGACTGTCTTTCACCACCTTCTCTACTTCTCTTACACCATTGTAACATTCTCCCCAACCACGGTTATAGATACTATTATCATGGTTTCCGGAACAAGAAACGGCAGCCTTATAAAAGTCCGGATAAGTGCAGATAGCAGCCGCAGCCATAAATCCGCCACCGGAATGTCCGTAGATACCAACTTTCTTACCGTCAATAAACGAGTGGCGCTGAGCCAACTGCTCAATAGCATACTTATCATCTTCCAACGGATAATCACGCATATTGCCGTAACCGTAACGGTGATATGCCTTTCCACGCATCGGAGTATCTCCCCTATGGCCTACAGTGATTACAATAAAGCCAAGCTGCGCCATACGGGTACAATAGCTATCATCCAACGTAAAGTTAGTAGGAACGAACCCGAAGTATGGTCCCGGATAAACAACCGAAATAATCGGATATTTCTTTTCCGGATCAAAATTAGACGGCTTCCACATCACTCCATACAAATCCGTAACATTATCGGCAGCTTTCACCACAAAATTTTCCGGCTTCTTCCAACCGGCGGCATATACCTGACTTAAATCAGGCTTTGCCAACTCCATAATCACCTTGCCGGTATTGTCCTTCAATAATATCTTCGGTTCCATATCGACTCTTGAGAATGTATCAATAAAGTAGCGCCTAGACTTCAAAAAGATTACCCGGTGCTGCCCGTCTTCTTTAGTGAGTAGAGTTGCTCCCTCACGATCCATATTGGACTTATACAAACGATAGTAAAACGGATTGATCTTCGGGTCATCTCCATATCCATAAAAATAAACCGTACGTTGCAGCGTATCAATAGCGGCAATATGTCCGCTTACCCACGGTCCTGAAGATATCGCATTTTTCAGGTTCCCTTGACCGTCGTAATGATAATAGTGTCCCCACCCTGTACGTTCGGAACGAAATAGAATATCTTTTCCATCATTCAGCACTTCCACACTACGCGCATGCGGATCACGATAAGGCTTATCCACTTCATGAATCAGTTCTTTGACCTCCAAGGTAGAGGTATTGACCGAACACACGTCTACCTCATCCCATGTACGTTTGGTACGTTCAAAAAAGACATACTTGCTATCCGACGTTACACTAAAAGGCATCACATACTGGTCATTCCACTTTTGTATCTTCGCTTTTCTCGCAGTCCGTTCTACAATATCAATGATTACAAGTTCATTCTGGGTTACATATTTATCTCCCGGAAATTCATACTTATATTTCTTCAACTCCGGCTTGTCCGAAATCGAATTAATCACCCAAAAGTCACGCAATTTCCGATTATCATCAAGCACAATATATGCATGCCGGCTATCAGGACACCAACGAGCATTAGAAGGAACTTCACCATTCTCCCCCGCATCCTCCTCACGAGCATACGAAAAATCAGGGACTCCGTCCGTAGTCAATTGCACTTCCGTAGTATCTACTCCCAATGCCTTGTTGCCCTTCACATACAAGTTATGGTCTTTCGCATACAGTATGTACTTCTTATCCGGAGAAAAATTCATCCATGAATATATCGGCTCGGCATCTCTGACATCTGCCTTTTTCTCCTCCACCTCTTTCAATTTGCGGGTAATTCGATTGTAATCATACTTTTTCGACCTGTAACTGAATACAAATGACTTTTGATCTTTTGCGAACTTTAATTCTGACAAATCCAACCTTACCGGATTCACAACCTCATGAGTTAAACCGGAAAGCAGCATAGCCATTTCCTCGTTATCGAAGAGTAACTCCTTCTTTCCCTCCTTGGGGTTGACATAATAGTAGTGTTTACCTGCCGAAGTCGTAAAATCAAACCAGAAATTATCCGTATCATTGATTTCATGCGGATAAAGGGACATACTATTATTAGACAGTTTTCCCCCTAATGTAAATTTATGGAACTTCTCCGCCAACTCATAATTGGCTTGTACCGTATCATGCTCGGCAGGAACTTGTCCCCACCCTTGCAATGCAAGAGTAAAAGACAAGCTGCCGGCAATAAAAAGTTGTTTTAATACCATAATGGTTATTTATTATCAAAAAATCGCTTTTAAAGCTCTTCTAGAACGCAAATGACATATAATCCATACCGCGTCCCAGTTTATAAAGGACATCTACTATTTTACCAAACTTCTTGTTTTCTTCCGAAGTGGTTTCATTCGGGAATTGCTGTTTAAGAGAAACCTCCGTACACGTCCCATCTTCCAACCTTTTTTCTACAACACCAAATATATAGAAACTTCCGTCTTCCAGAGCAACGCCTAATTGCCCAGCGTAAGGATACTTCTGTTTATATAAGTTGGTGGTTACATCCATACCCGACAATGTCTTAACAGCCGCAGGTAAGGGTTCCCCCAATGGCATTAATTCACCTCTATATTCCACATCTCCATAAGCATCCCATCCATATTGATAATAATAAAGTTGGTTTCCGCTAGCAATGACTACATAACGCTTGTTTCCAAAATTAGCCATACCACGATAATCATTGATAACACCCAAAGAGGCCTCGTAATACCAACCTTCCAGACAGCCAACATACCTTCTTTCAGCCTCCAATCCGAAATAACGTAATTCATACACCGATGTCGCTTCATCTTTCAGCAGAACAGTCCAATATGGTTCAGACTCTGTTATATCATTTCCAGAGTTATACGGAGCAGGTAATGCATCCACCACAGTCTTCTCTATATTCGAAAAATGATCTTCGCCACTCGAATCAGTGATATTATACATATTTCCACTTGTATAGCTGGAATTTTCAGTAATTACTGTACCACTAGTAGCATATCCCATATCCAAGATTCCAACCAATGAATTATCTTCTTCCGTCAGTGCAAGCATCACATCTGTAATATAATCATTAAACTTGTAGGCTTGGAATAAACGACTGAACCGGGTATTATTATTTAATCCTATGGGCATATAAGTACCTGCATGGAAATCCGTCACATCCGCCTTTTTTTCCCAATAAATCAATCCATTCTCGTCTAGTAGCGCTTTGGATGAAAAAGTCATAGCAGCTTCTACCGGAGAAAAATCAGCAGGAATATCTCCATGAAATTCTTCATCCGTATATACCTCACGTTCCAACGTATTACCATTAAGTTCGACCCAACGATCTTGCTTCACCACCAACTCGTCATACACGCTAATCCCATATTCGCTATTATAATCCATTTCACCAATATTGTTCATTAACCCTTTCGGATTTGAGCCAAGATTGGAGATAATATCACGTTTCACTATATGATAGACCAACGAATCGCGAGTGAACGTCTCTCCACCATACGTTACCTGATAACGTTGTGTTGTGGGCACAATGAAATGGAGCACAGATCGCCCGCCATCATCCGACAAAATCACCCAGCCACGCTGATAGATAGATCTCACATTAATGGTTGTGGATTTTCCGAACTGAACCCCCGTCTTATTATCTGTTACCGCAAATGTCACTTGATATGTGCCACTCTTTTCGGCTTTAAATGTATAAGTGGGACCAGTTTCGCCTGTCTGCAACTTCTTATCTACATACCATTCATAGCTAACATCCGGTGTAATACTATCTATTGTAAACTTAAATGTAGGTGCCAATACCAATTCTTCTCCTTCTATCACACTATAATCCAAATTAAAGTTCTCAAAATTGAGCGCACCACCTTGCATTTCATTTATCTGCTTGTAGTTATAGTTGTTATCATCATCCAAACAACTGGAAACAACTCCAACTAAAACTACTATCACTGCATATATTCCTAATTTTCTCATACTTTGCAATTTTATAATTTACCCTGCCACTTCCACAGTAATCACATTATCATTCTCATCTTTCACCCAATCTTCCATATCCTTTCCTGCGTTCATCTGCTTCAAGGTATTCTTCAATCTCAATGAATACTTACGCAACACTTGCTTATTCTTTCCATCAAACACTATATCATCCTTTTTCAACTCGTCCAAAAACATCTGATACTTTTTTTCTGAGTACTCACCTAAATAATACCAATCAACCGAATTTCCTGGGTTTTCCTCCGTCCCAGCATCGTTTACCGACCACCAATCGGGTTTAAACAAACGATCGGTGACAGAAATGAGAGCACGCGAATACAAATAATCACCTTGTTTCACAGTATTTGCTTCTACAACCTGTAACGCTAATATCTTCGTTTCTGCCCTCAATATCGGATCATTCTTCAATGTTACATAAATAGTATCCGTAAGCAATCCTTTTCTAATCTTACAATCTGCAGGCAATACATACAAATTAGCCGGCAAAGTAGTACGTTCGACATCTGCAATTACATTGAAATGTAAATCTTCATCCTGCATCTGCCCATAAACAGAAACCTCTATCGGTATCTCAGCATCCTCACCTTCATTATACATTTTAAAAGATACTGTAGTAGTATCCTTAGTCATATCGTTAACGAATTTTAAATAGGCTGTGTCGTTGCTGCTGACCAACAATCCCTTCTCTTCACATGAAGCGAGCATCAGACATACGCTGCAAAACAACACTCCCCATATAGCATATCTTTTCTTCATTTTCGTTTCTTTTAAGTAGTTATTCTAAAATAGTATCACACTTAAATGTTTGACTCCGAATCGGGCTTAGGTAATATCATATTTTCGTCAGTTGGTAACACGGGATTACTATAATAAGAACTGGCAGGCATCGTCCGATTCAACCGTTTATACATATAGAAAATCTGTCCTTCACCTAAGAACTCACGACGGGCATCATTTACCAGCAAGTTTATAAACTCTGACTTATTTGTGACATTATCAAACTTCTTTGATACTCCTCTTCCTTTCTTCACCAATTCCAAATACCCCTGCGCTTCTTGGGGATTAGTATCAAAAATTGCTTCAGCGGCAATGTAATACACTTCAGACATACGTATCATAGGAATTGTCTGATTATTTGTTATTCCGACAGTAGTACTCTCCGTCTGTTTGTAATATTTCAAAGTACGATAATAATATCCATAATACATTTCTTCCAGTTGATACTTAAACCGCCAATCACTGTCCTTTTCATCTCCATATAATTCTTTTGCCACCTCGCTATCAAGACACAGATAATGTTCCTCACTAGAGCCGTCGGAACCATGATTTATTTCCTGATCCCATTCCACTAATTCCTTGGGGGAATAAAGCCCAAAAATAATATCATTATACATCTTCATATTTCCATTCCTGAAACCTGATGAACTGGTTGATGCTTTAAAATAACCTGTTTCACTTTCTTCATCAATGATTTTTTTGGCTTCTGCATAAGCTTCCGCATTCTTTCCTGCATACAAATAAACACGAGCTAATTCTGCTGTTACCGCATAATAATTCAAACGATATCCTCTAGATCCTGCAAACTGGCTTTGAGAGACTTCATTGATGTTAAATCTAGAGTTTGCATTCATCTTGGATTCTTTATCAACTTCCTCCAATATACGCTGTGCTTCCTTCAAATCAGCAATAATCTGTTCCAAGCAATAATTAACCGTCTGATGATCGTTAATATAACTGGGATAAACATTGACATAAGGAATAAAAGTACGGTTATCTTCTCTAAAACCAACAGATGAAGGAGACGGAGCATAAATACGAAGCAAATCAAATTGCACAAATGCACGCAATCCAATAGCTTCTCCCAAAATCATCTGGCGTTCACTGTCAAGTCCATAAAAAAGATTAGGGTCAGCTTGAACCGCTTGCTGAGCCAATTCATTACAATTGGCAACCACATTCCAAGCGGCTTTCCACATTGCATCAGTAACAGGAACCAATTCGGTATTTTTAAAAGCAAGCTCTGCTATCTTTCTCATGGGGGTTCCACCAGCTATACTTGGAGCTTGCTCTATGTAATAAGCCTGGGCCCAAGCATCCAGAATTCCCCAAGTAAGGTTACTTCCATACAAATCGAAAGTGGCCATTTTCCGATAAATACCATTCGTCGCTGTACGAAAACCATCACCGGAAGAAAACAAGTATTCCTCCTTTATCTCGTCGGAAGGATAAAGGTCCAGCCAATCTGAACACGAAGAAAGTGTCAAGGCTGCAAACGCAAAAGAAATAAACGTAGTATATATTTTTTGTATCATAATGGTATACTTAGAATTGTGCTTTAATAGAGAAATCGACCGTCCATGACTTCGGATAGCTTAAGCCTCGCTCTTGACGGATAGAATTCCAGTTAATAAAATCGCGTGTACTTGCTTCCAATCGAAGCATATTCATCCCCAAATGTTTCTTTATCCACTCCCGATTAAAATCATAGCTCAAAGTCAATGCACTCAAGCGTAGATAAGCCTTGTCCTGAACGAAGCGTGAAGTCGGCATGGTGACATTATCAGCGTTTTTAATATCTTTAAACTGAGCAATATCTCCCGGTTGTTTCCATCTGTCGGTCAACACACGCAAGTCTACATTTTGATATTGTATTCTGGCGTTTTCTACCCGATCCACCAAAGTCTGGTTATACTCCTGTCCGCCCCATTCGTATTGGAAAGCCGCAAACAAGCTCCATGCTTTATAGGCAAGATTAAACCCAACAGAACCGTTGAATTTAGGTTCTGTATTACCAACAACCACTTCCTGAGTGGCATTCCAAGTATCGGACACACTACCATCACGATTCAGGAATATTTCCTTACCCGTAGTGGGATCAATACCCAAAGACTTCACAGCCCAAATGGAAGTAAGTGACTGTCCTTCCTCATATTGAGATATAGGTACTGCATATTGAGCATTATAGCGACCATACTCTTCATTCGCAGAATTCTGATAAAATTGTTCTACACGTAGATTATAGGCACGTTGTGAATCTGATATTTTCACAATCTTATTTTTATTGTGTGCCATATTTCCCCACAGAGCTACCAACCAGTCACGATTACGAAATACTTCACCACGCACCTGCAACTCAAATCCCTGATTCAACACTTCGCCCATATTGTCTTTATAACTAGAGAAACCTGAAGTTTGAGACAAACTGACATCGTTCACTAAATCAATGGTCTTATCATGGTAATAATCCGCATCTACTGTTAAGCGCCGATTCAGAAATTGCATTTCAATACCTACATTAAACTTATCAGTCTTTTCCCAACTCAAGTTGTTATTTCCTAAAGCTTTTAGCACTGCGCCAAAGCCTGTTGCATACCATTCATCAAAAAGCGCCTCATACATGGTTGTAGCAGCATAAGACGGGAAACTAGCCTTACCAGTCCGGCCATACGATGCGCGTACCTTCAATTTATTGACTATCTCATTACCTTTTAGGAATTCATAATTATGAATGTTCACTCCCAAACCTCCTGAGAAGAAAGGTGCCCAGCGCTGTTTGGAACCAAAATCAGATGAACCGTCAAAACGAACGGAAAAATCAGCTAAATAGATATCGTTCCATGTATAGTTTCCGGTAGCCCACGTACTAACCATACGTGAGGTTCCTTCGGTACGCGACGGCTTTTCATATATCTCGGCTGCATAATTCGGCGAATGAAATTGTCCGTTCGGGAATCCACGATAATGAGCACTTGTCGCATCTGATGAGCCGGAAGATGCTTCCCAAGCCACAGACAAATTCAAATTATGTTTATTGAAAGAGCGTGTATAATATAAAGCCGCATTTGCATTCCAACTCAAATTGTTTCCATTATCTACATAGAGGTCACCCAAATTATGACCACCGTCACGAGGGGAAGCTGTTGTTTTTGAAGATAACGGATCAATGAACCGTTCTCCGTTAGAATACTTGCGGTTCACGCTGAATTGCCCCCTGACGGTCCAATAATCAGTCAGATACCAATTTAAGCTCAAATTATTGGATACTTCATCATAAGCACTCCAAGTATAATTGCCAAGAGTCGCTTCATATAACGGGTTTTTAGCCACGCGTCCGCCACTAACTTGCGAAAATTTTAAATTTTCTTTCAATGTACCATTATCATTATAAGGTGTATCATACGGCTGCAAAATAGTATAATCACTAAAAGAACCATAAGGCGACTCTTTTGATTTGGAATGAGTAAACGATACAGTGTTCTTCACTTGCAAAGACTTCATTCGATAATCCAAAGAAAAACCAACACTGTAACGATCACGGCCAGAACCTTTCATCACACCGTTCGCTCCATTATAAGATGCATCTACACCCCAACGCAGATTTTGCGTACCTCCTTCTATGAAAAGACTGTGTTTATGATCGAATGCATTTCGCAGAGGCAATACCATCCAATCGGTATCTACACCACGTTGAATCTCAGCAAATTTCCGGTTGTAATCATAGATTTCAGTTCCAAAATCAGTATTCTCAAAAAGTCCGGCAAGACGTTCCATTTCCAGTTTCTGCGAAGCGTTTGCCAAACTATAATCGCGCAAATCGGGCATTTCCAATGTACCGGTGAAATTGTAAGAAACACGAACTTCGCCCGGTTTTGGAGCAACAGTAGTAATTACCACTACACCGTTAGCGGCACGCGAACCGTAAATAGCCGTAGCGGCAGCATCTTTAAGGATAGTCATACTCTCTATACGGCTAGGATCCAAGTCATATACCTTTTCAATGCTAACCTCAAATCCATCCATAATAAATGTAGGAAGATTCGGATTATTCTCCAGATTCGATTTAGACAGTTGATTCTTGTCCAAATCTCTGACACCTACCCCCGAACGTCCGCGAATATACATTTCAGGCAACGCATTAGGATCGGAGCCAAACTGCGTATTAGTCATCAAGCGGAAAGAAGGATCAAACGACTGCATGGCGTCAAGTACATTCGTCTGTGACACCTTGCGCAATTCATCACCTGTTATTTGCGTAGAACTACCCGTAAAGCTGGATTTACGAACATTACTGTATCCCGTAACGACTACATCCTCCAATGTTTTCACATCGTCCACCATAGTTATTTCAAGCATCTTCTTACGGGTAGCATCCACCTGAAGTGTTTGTTTTTTCATTCCGATAAAAGAGACCTCCAAAGTCACTTTGTCATTTTTCACATCCAGCGTAAACTCACCTTCAATGTTTGTTGAAGTACCTGTACGAGTACCTTTCACAATAATACTGGCTCCGGGAATCGGATCTCTATTCGAATCAACAACCATACCGCGAATACGGTTTTCCCGTTTTTCCGCCTGCATTTTGCGAATCACCACAATGCCGTCCTTCACCACATAATCAAATCCCTGAGGATTAAGAATCAACTTAAGTGCGATCTCCCATTTCTCATTTTTCGCATCAATCGACACCGGAGGCACTCCTTTAAACATTTGTGAATTATACAACATATTCACACCTGTTTGTTTCTTCACTGCATCCAAAACAGTCTCGATAGAGACATTGTGCAGTTTCAAAGTTACCGTCTTGTCTTGTGACGGTAAAGCCCATGCACTAAACGTGCAGCACATTGCCACTAGAAAACATAGCAGCCATCGTTTTTCTCTCATAAATTAATGATTAAACTTTTGTGTACCTAATATTCTAACTATTCTATATTATTCCAATTCTTCTACCTTATCATATATCAATATGTTCCTTCCACTGATTTTATAAGTCAGATCTCCTGTCAGTTCCAGTGCATCCAGGAATGAATTTATTGTTCCATAGCGTTTCAAACTACCACTATAAGTAATGTCACGCAAATGGGGAGTCTCATAATAAACCTGTATGTCGTACCAACGTTCGAATGTCTGCATTATCTCTCCTAAAGGGCGGTTATTAAAGACATACCTCCCGTCTACCCAACCGACATATTCATCCAGATCTACCATACGTTTTTCCGAACCGTTGGCAGAAACCACAGCCTGCTCCCCCGGCGAAAGAATAATAGTTCCGATGCTTGATGAAGAGAACTGTACTTTTCCGTGTACCAACGTTGTGTAAACAGACGCATCGGTATAAGCATTGATATTGAAGGCAGTACCAAGCACAGTTACCTCTCCAAGATGAGTCTGCACGATGAACGGCCGTGTTTCGTCTTTCACGACATCAAAATAGGCCTCGCCTTCCAATGCCACAACTCTCCGCTTACCTGCAAAACGTACCGGATAAGTTAGTTTGGAGCCGGCATTCAAATGAACAGTAGTTCCATCCGCCAGGATTACGGTATTTTCACCCCCACGCGGTATAACCAACTCATTGGATTTAACCGGTTTTTCTTCGGTACTTTCTTCCTCATGTTGTGTTGTAACGGTTGGTTGATAAGACAGTACTCCTTTCTTATATTTTACTTGAACGCCATCTACTACCACATTCACTTCTTTTTTATCCACATCAATAATGCTACCGTCAGGTAACGTTAACTGTGCCTGTTGTGTACCCGGCTGAATAAGAACTCTCTTCTCCTCTACTGCCGAATAGAAATTCGACATATAGAATGAAAGGCCGACAGCCAGAACTATGACAGCCGCAGCAGCATACCACCAAACCCGGGAAATAGAAGGCTTACGTTCCTTCTTCTCCATTCGTCCGATTTTCTGAAGGAAAGATTGATAAGCTTTCTTTGATGAATAATCTTTATATTCTCCAAACGCAGCCTTCAATGTTTCACCATTCTGCAACTGCTCATACACTTTCTTTAAGTCCGGGCATTCCGCCAATCGTTTTTCAAGCTCTTTCCGTTCTGCTTCATTCGCTTCTCCCAAAAGAAACTTTCTCATTAAAGCAGCATCTTGATATATATTTTCGAACTTATTCATCTTATTATCTATTTTTTAATTAAATTGCAATTTCATCCTTGCTTTATTATAACTATACATAACTCATAGAAAAGGGTGACAAAAAGATGATCTTTTTTTGGAGAAGGAATATCCAACGAGGGATTTTAAAGAGAAAGATATAGCATTATGCTATCAAAATGAAGAAATACGGTCACATTTAACAAAGAAAACAAATCTTAATCAATCAATAAAAAGACAAAGAAGTATCAAATTGACTTTATTTCTTTTTAGAAAAATAAACAGAGAATTATAGAATGAATAGAGTCTCCCAGCTTTTCACGAAGAAATTTATAGCTACGGCTCTTTTGAGTTTTAACGGTATTGATACTTATTTCCAGACGTTCCGCTATTTCTTCCCAAGTATACCCTTCGATTCTCAACAGAATGATCCGGCGTTGCTCAGGCGGAAGTTCTTCAATATGGAAATACAACTGACGGATGATCTCTTCTTTCACTGTCAATGCATAAATCATATCCTCGTCTTGCCGACATTCTTCAGCAAGGGAACTTAGAATACTATCATGAATCTGATTATTGCGTATATATAATAAGGTATTATTATAACAGGCACGATAAAGATAATTGGTAAGCTCTTTAATATCAGAGAAGGTACGCTTACCCTCCCATACGGAAATAAAGACTTCCTGTACCAAATCTTCAACTGCATCGGGAATTGGCAATATCTTGGAAACATAAACACATAGAGCAGCATAAAAACGATCGTAGAAATCGCCCCACGTCTTTTCATCCTTCCGGTTAACTCCTGCTACTATGGTGTCAATTCTATCACTCATATTGTCACTCTACTCATCAAAAAAGAATACAGAATTCGTAGAAATCGCTATAACCACTTACTATATCGATATTTACGAATGCAAATATATTGTTTTTTTTCAAAAACACAGACTTTAAGTAGCCTACAAAATAGAAAATAAAAACGTTCTTTCTCTATATAAAAAACACAATATCATCTATCACCTATCACCGACATCAAGCAAACCGTTTATTCATCGTACTTTCCGACGGTGATAGGTTGTTTCTTAACCTATCACCCAACCTATCACCTATCACCAGCCATTTTCAAACAAATTAGTATATAAAACCAGCCGGTATCCACCTACTAAAAAATATATCCCTTAGACAAGGCCAACAGATTATACCTTGGCAGCAGGTGTTTCACGCCGAGAAACAAATAGTTTCAAGTAATGGAAACCAAAGTTTCAAGGCTTAGAAACTCTAGTTTCGCACCGTTGGAACTAAAGTTTCAAGCCGGAGAAACTACTGTTTCCCTTGCAGAAACTTAAATGCTCCAATAGGAACAACTCCATGCTTATAGCATACAGCGATATAGGGGTACAAAAAAAGAGCGAATTATTCCGCTCCACCATTAAAGAATCCCCATAAATGGGATTCTTCTTTTTCATCATTCATTTACTCGTTTCCTGAAAACTACTTTTTACTAATACCTAGTCAAAACAACCTTTTTCCTAAAAACTAATCTTAAAATCCAATACCTTAATTTTATAAACTAATATCCTTTAATATTACCTTGTTCTAATACCTAAAATCTTAGTAGTTTCACAACTACGCTGCAAAGGTATAGCTGTTTTAGAAAACAACAATAGTTAGTATGCTAAAAAACATATTTTCCCCTATTTTTTTGATTTATATCAAGAAAACAAGGAACGATTAGGTGTAATAAGGACATTCATTATTCAAATGCATGGAATCACGGACAGATCTTCTCTTTTCACTTCTATTTCATCAGAGGAACCGCCCATTTTTCTACTTACAAAAAGACAGCAAATAAAAGATTAAATATGCAAAATTCTAGCATTCCGTTCCCAAAAGCAAGTACAAAGCAATAAATAAGAGATAAGATTGTAGACATTCTGTATATTTAAACTCCAAAATTACGGCGATTTTTCGAACCATTCCGGACACTCCCCCCGAATTTTCGGAAGCAAAAACAACTGAAAGATACAAGTCTCGCAACTTTTCCGTAACTTTGCAGCGTTTGATAATAAATAAGATAGGAATGGATTTTAAGTACGACGTTATCGTAATCGGTGCCGGACATGCAGGCTGTGAAGCAGCAGCAGCAGCAGCAAATTTAGGTTCCAAGACTTGTCTCATCACAATGGACATGAACAAGATTGGACAGATGAGTTGCAACCCGGCCGTAGGAGGAATCGCCAAAGGACAAATAGTACGTGAGATAGATGCACTGGGTGGACAAATGGGATTGGTGACAGATGAAACAGCTATTCAGTTCCGAATCTTAAACCGTTCAAAAGGCCCCGCCATGTGGAGTCCTCGTGCCCAATGCGACCGCGCCAAGTTTATCTGGTCATGGCGCGAGAGACTGGAAAACACCCCCAACCTTCATATTTGGCAAGATACTGTATGCGAACTTCTCGTTGAAAACGGAGAGGTGACAGGACTCGTCACCGTCTGGGGAGTTACTTTCAAAGCAAAGTGCATCGTACTGACTGCGGGAACTTTCCTCAACGGACTGATGCACGTAGGACGCCACCAACTGCCAGGTGGAAGAATGGCCGAACCGGCTTCCTATCAACTGACCGAATCTATCGCTCGCCATGGGATTACTTACGGAAGAATGAAGACCGGAACTCCGGTACGTATCGACGCACGCAGCGTACACTTCGACCAAATGGAAACGCAAGACGGAGAATGTGACTTCCACAAGTTCTCTTTCATGAATACAAGTACACGTCATTTGAAACAACTCCAATGCTGGACATGCTATACAAATGAAGAAGTACATCGGATTTTACGTGATGGATTGCCGGACTCTCCCCTTTTCAACGGACAAATTCAAAGTATCGGCCCGCGCTATTGCCCCAGCATAGAGACCAAAATTGTGACTTTCCCCGACAAAGACCAGCATCAGCTTTTCCTCGAACCGGAAGGAGAAACGACACAGGAATTATACCTCAACGGATTCTCTTCTTCGCTTCCAATGGATATACAGATTGCTGCCTTGAAAAAGATTCCCGCTTTCAAAGACTTGGTTATTTATCGTCCGGGATATGCAATTGAATATGACTACTTCGATCCGACACAATTAAAACATACGCTGGAATCGAAAGTTATTAAAAACTTGTTCTTTGCCGGACAAGTAAACGGAACCACCGGCTACGAAGAGGCCGGAGGACAAGGAGCAATAGCCGGAATCAATGCACACATTAATTGCCATGGTGGAGAAGAATTTACGTTGGCACGCGATGAAGCATATATCGGCGTATTAATCGACGATTTAGTTACCAAGGGAGTTGACGAACCTTACCGGATGTTTACTTCACGCGCAGAATACAGGATTCTGCTCCGTATGGACGATGCAGACATGAGACTTACCGAACGGGCATACAAACTCGGATTAGCCAAGGAAGACCGTTATCGGTTGATGAAAAGCAAAAAGGAAGCTGTGGAACAGATTATTTCTTTCGCACGAAATTATTCGATGAAACCGGCACTAATTAATGATGCGCTCGAAAAGATAGGAACAACTCCCCTACGTCAAGGTTGCAAATTAATTGAAATATTGAACCGTCCGCAGGTGACGATAGAGAACATAGCCGAACACATTCCGGCATTTCAACGGGAACTGGAAAAAGCAACAAGTGCCAACCAAGACCGTAAAGAAGAAATTTTGGAAGCTGCCGAAATCTTAATCAAATATCAAGGTTATATTGACAGAGAGCGAATGATAGCAGAAAAGCTGGCACGCCTGGAAAGTATAAAGATAAAAGGCAAGTTTGACTATTCTTCTATCCAGTCCCTATCCACCGAAGCTCGCCAAAAGCTGACTAAAATAGATCCGGAAACCATTGCCCAAGCGAGCCGGATTCCGGGAGTATCGCCAAGTGACATCAACGTGTTGCTGGTACTTTCGGGCCGGTAAGCGGCAACGTTTCACGTGAAACAAAGCATTTAAAGAAACGAGATAAATCAATGATTATGAGCAAAGAAACGCTAATTAAAAGTATCCGGGAAATTCCCGACTTTCCGATTCCGGGAATCCTGTTTTACGATGTAACCACATTGTTCAAAGATCCGTGGTGCTTGCAAGAATTATCGGACGTTATGTACGAGATGTATAAGGATAAAGGTATCACCAAAGTTGTAGGTATAGAATCAAGAGGATTCATCATGGGACCGATTCTGGCTACCCGACTCAATGCTGGCTTCATCCCTATCCGTAAACCCGGAAAACTTCCCGCAGAAACTATTGAAGAAAGCTATGACAAAGAATACGGAAAAGACACAGTGCAGATTCACAAAGATGCATTGGATGAAAACGATGTAGTACTGCTGCATGACGACTTACTGGCAACGGGCGGAACAATGAAAGCAGCCTGCGAACTGGTGAAGAAATTGAAACCGAAGAAAGTATATATCAACTTTATCATCGAACTGAAAGACCTCAACGGAAAATCAGTATTCGGAGATGATGTAGAAGTAGAATCCGTATTGACTTTATAAAGGATTTGTTTATATTTGCAGGGCGTAGTGATACTACGCCCTTTTTCATTTTAGCTATTTCATCCCTAAAGATTATGAATACAGAAGCGGAAAACAAAACCAATAAATACTTGAAAGGAATCGTGGCAAACCTTCCTGAAAAGCCGGGAATCTACCAGTACCTGAATGCGGAAGGAACGATTATATACGTTGGAAAGGCTAAAAACCTGAAGAAAAGGGTATACTCTTATTTCAGCAAAGAACACGAGCTGGGAAAGACACGGGTATTGGTAAGCAAGATAGCTGATATACGGTATATCGTGGTGAACACAGAGGAAGATGCACTGCTATTGGAAAATAATCTGATCAAGAAATATAAGCCGCGTTATAACGTCTTATTAAAGGATGACAAGACTTACCCTTCGATCTGTGTACAGAACGAATATTTTCCCAGGATATTCAGAACCCGGAAGATTATCAGAAACGGCTCATCTTATTATGGTCCGTACAGCCATATCCCCTCGATGTATGCAGTGCTGGACTTGATAAAGCATTTATATCCGTTACGTACCTGTTCTTTAAACCTCACTCCGGAGAACATACGGGCCGGGAAGTTCAATGTATGCCTCGAATATCATATAAAGAACTGTGCAGGACCCTGCATCGGGCTTCAGTCACAAGAAGAATATCTAAAAAACATCGATGAAATCAAAGAGATTCTAAAAGGGAATACGCAGGAAATTAGCCGTATGCTATTGGAGAAGATGCAGACTTTGGCCGGTGAAATGAAGTTTGAGGAAGCACAGAAGATTAAAGAGAAATATCTTTTGATAGAGAACTACCGTTCCAAATCAGAAGTGGTAAGCGCCGTACTACATAATATAGATGTCTTTTCGATCGAGGAGGATGACAGCAATTCCGCATTTATCAATTATCTGCATATCACAAACGGAGCAATCAACCAGGCATTTACTTTCGAATATAAAAAGAAGTTGAATGAATCCAAGGAGGAATTGCTGACGCTCGGCATTATCGAAATGAGGGAACGTTATAAAAGCCGGTCACGGGAGATTATCGTCCCCTTCGAACTTGACCTGGAATTAAATAATGTCGTTTTCACCGTTCCCCAACGGGGTGATAAAAAGAAATTGCTGGATCTTTCTATCCTGAACGTGAAGCAATACAAGGCCGACCGCATGAAACAGGCGGAGAAACTGAATCCTGAACAGAGAAGTATGCGCCTGATGAAAGAAATACAGCAAGAACTGCATTTGGAAAGACCGCCCTTGCAGATTGAATGTTTTGATAACTCGAACATACAGGGATCGGACGCAGTGGCAGCTTGCGTGGTATTCAAAAAGGCCAAACCTTCGAAGAAAGATTACCGGAAATACAATATAAAGACAGTAGTGGGGCCTGATGATTATGCTTCGATGAAAGAAGTCGTAAAAAGGCGTTATCAGCGCGCAATTGAAGAAAGTTCGCCGTTGCCCGACCTGATCATTACCGACGGTGGGAAAGGGCAAATGGAGGTCGTCAGAGAGGTCATTGAGGACGAACTAGGGTTGAATATCCCTATTGCCGGATTGGCTAAAGACAATCGCCACCGCACG
>ENA-ORUN01001778-ORUN01001778.1-human-gut-metagenome-genome-assembly--contig:-NODE-1778-length-19256-cov-2.665070_pt1 | contig 19256 bp, 17 predicted proteins | sample MGYA00242080_ERZ509209 | MGnify/ENA primary metagenome ERZ509209 (study PRJEB26280, sample SAMEA2338786) | human gut metagenome | biome: human gut; feature: human-associated habitat; material: faeces... | reverse complement strand
GTGATGGTCGGTGCGCCATAGGACTTGTCGAGCACCACATTGCGGCCCTTCGGGCCCAGAGTGACCTTGACGGTGTTGGCGAGCTTGTCAAGGCCCTCCAGCATGCCCTGACGGGCTTCCTCATCATAAGAGATGATCTTTGCCATGGTTGCGTATTCCTCCAAATGGCTAGGTATACCGGTTATCACTCGCAAGCGTCGAGTCGTGACGACCAGCCGTCAGCTGCCGATTATCACTCTCGACCTCCGAGTGCTAACCCAGACATTAGCACTCGCGCCCGCCGAGTGCCAACACCATCGGCGGCGATTGCGCTTTGGGCATGAAAAAGCCCCAACCGTCGAAACGGTCAGGGCCTTCAATGCACATCCTTGCGTGCGTGTTGCTCACTCGGAGCGGGCTTCACCCGAAGACAGCTTGACAACATCCTTTGCCTGCGTGCCTTTGCCGGACGAAGCGGGCGTATACTCCACGCGATCGCCTTCGTACAGCATTTTGAACTTATTGGTGCTGCCGTCGTCCTTGATTTCCGCGTAGCGCACGAAAACGTCCTCGCCGCCGTCGTCCGGCTGGATAAACCCGAACCCCTTCTTGGCAAGGAAGAACTTCACGGTACCTTGTGCCATATCTGGTCTTTCCTTTGTTCCCTTGGGCGTCGCGACACAAAACCTATAGGGAACGTAGAAAGAACCGCATCGCGCTCCCCCTACCTCGCGACTAGATGACGATTGTATAGTGACGAGGGAACAATCTCAACCGCAGTGGCACATTTTCGGTACGAATTATTCCATAGGCGTGAGAACGCTCACAGTTTTCGATGTATTTCTCGCCGATATCAGGGGCGCATCAACAACGCTAGTTGAGCAACACCACCGTAATGGGAACGGCGAGTCCTTGCACCTGCTCCACAGCCGAAATGCCAAGCGTGGTCGCCACATCCTCAGCGGTGGCCTTATCGGTCTCATTCTGATACCACACCACGGAAGAAGCCGGCAATGTGCCGCTCGGATTGGTCGCCTCGACACTGGTGTAACCGGCGGTCTGCAGCACATCGGCCTGCTGACCCGCATATCCTTGGATTCCTGTGGCGTTGACCACACGCACCTGCGTGGCCTTATTCACAGTCGCGATGGCTTCGGACTGCTGAGACTGCTGATCGGAGTTTTGATTCTCATTCGAGGATGTCGTGTCACTGTCGGTATCGGACTTTGCCGAATCCGAAGTCGAGTCCTTGGACGAATCGGTCGAAGTGGACGAGGAATCATCCTTGGTGCTGTTCTTGGTCTCAGCCTTGCTGGACGAATCGGACTTGGACGTGGTCGCCGTCTGGGACGATCCTCCCACTACATTCTTGTATTCTCCGGAAATCCATGCCCAGGCCCCGACACCGCACAGCGCGGCCACCAGAATAACGACGATGAACGGGCAGAGGCGGGCCATTACCGAACGAGCGCCACGGTGAACTCCCACCGGTCCCTTCGGAGGATTGTCGAAGGAATCCGGTTCATAGGATTCGTAGGTCATCGTGTCGCGTGCCATAATCGCCCTTTCTTCCTATCAAAACTACCCATGAGTGTAATCGGCAAACAACTCATCAGTCCACCACACCACGCCCCATGCACCGGATATGCACGTTTGACTACAGTGGTGAGTCATGATCAAACCATTGAGCGAACTGGTAGAGCCAGGGTGGGCCCATGCCTTGGCCGACGTGGAGCCCACCATCCACCATATGGGCGATTTTCTTCGTGCGGAAAACGCCGCCGGGCGCCCGTGGCTGCCGGCAAGCCACAATATTCTGCGCGCGTTCACCATCCCGTTCGATTCCATCAAGGTGCTGATTGTCGGCCAGGACCCCTACCCGACCCCGGGTCACCCGGTGGGTTTGAGCTTCTGCGTGGCGCCAAATGTTCACCCGCTGCCGAAAAGCCTGATCAATATTTATAAGGAATTGGTTGACGACCTTGGGGTGCCCATGCCCACCAACGGCGATCTGACACCGTGGACGGAACGTGGGGTGATGTTGCTCAACAGATGTCTGACTGTCGGCGTCGGACGGCCAAATTCACATCAGGGCAAAGGCTGGGAGGAAGTCACCGAGGCCGCGATTCGTGCGTTGAACGCGCGCACGGACGCCGACGGCAAGCCCAAGCCGTTGGTGGCGATTCTCTGGGGGCGTAATGCGCAAAGCCTCGAGCCATTGCTGACCAATGCCTTCATTATCAAATCGCCTCATCCGAGTCCGCTGTCCGCTTCCCGCGGATTCTTCGGCTCCAAACCATTCTCCAGAGCCAATCAAGCCCTAGTCACCATGGGTGCCGACCCGGTGGATTGGACTCTTTAGGCAGGCCAACAGTCATTGTGAGTAGTTACAGTGGGGGCATGACTTTGTTCCCCACGCAACCGAACATACCTTCGCCGACCACCGCCGCACGACCGGTCGCCGTTCCCGCGCCCGGCGTGTCGGCTCCGCTGGGTGCCGATGACGCCAAACGCGCACGTATCCTGGCCGACGCCATTCGGGCGAGGTTCGCCCAGACACTGGTGGGTCAGGATAATCTACGCGAATCGCTTATCGTGACCTTGGTGGCCGGCGGGCATATTCTTATCGAATCCGTGCCGGGCTTGGCCAAGACCACGGCCGCCCAGACGCTCGCCACCTGCGTATCCGGCTCGTTCAAGCGCGTGCAGTGCACTCCTGATCTCATGCCATCTGATCTGGTGGGCACGCAGGTCTTCGATTTTGCGTCGCAGAAGTTCACCACGCAGATCGGTCCGATTCACGCCAATTTCGTACTGCTGGACGAGATCAACCGTTCGAATGCCAAAACCCAGTCCGCCATGCTTGAGGCCATGGCCGAGGGTGCCACGACCATCGGCGGGCAGCGTATCGCCTTGCCCAAGCCGTTCATGGTGATCGCCACCGAGAATCCGATCGAGGAGGAGGGCACGTTCAACCTGCCCGAAGCCCAGATGGATCGTTTCATGATGAAGGCCGTCATGACCTATCCTTCGCCCGACGAAGAGGCTCGGATGCTGGCCATGCTCACCCGCCGCGGCTCCGACATGATCGGTCCCGACACCATCACCGGCGAACGCATTTCCGTGTCCGACGTTGATTTTTTGCGCAAGGCGGCACGCCGCGTGCATGTTTCCGACGCGATCATGCGTTATGCGGTCGATATCACCGCCACGTCACGAGGTGCCGGCTCCCGCCCCATCAAGGGACTGTCATCCTTGGTGCGTTTGGGTGCCTCGCCGCGCGCCACCATCACCTTGACCCGTATCGGCCAGGCGAAGGCGTTGCTGTCCGGGCGCGACTATGTGGTGCCCGAGGACCTCAAGGCGTTCGCTCATGAGGTGCTGCGCCACCGTATTATGCTGACGTTCGAGGCACTGGCCGATGGCGTGGTCAGCGATCAGATCGTCGACAAGATCGTCGAAACGGTTCCTGTTCCGTGAGTTCCGATTCCGTTCGCAAGAAAATCGAGGCCCTTGGCACTCAGCTGAGCCTGCCTACCGTAAGGAAGGCTTTGGGCGCGCTGGAGGGCGAACACGCATCCGGGCGTCGTGGCGGCAGCGGCGATGCGATGGATGTGCATGCCTATGAGCCAGGCGACGAATCCCGTCTTATCGATTGGAAGACCAGCGCCCGCCAAGGCCGCCCCATGGTGGTCGAGCGTGAGCGCCTGTCGACGTCACGGGTCTGGTTGCTGATGGACGTGGGCCTGGAGATGACTGGCGTATGCCCTTCCGGAGAACGCGCATGGCAGGTTGCCGCCAATGCGCTGCGTATGTTCGCCGCACTGTCGTTGCGCCGGTCGGACGATATTTCGCTGGTGTTCGGCGATGAGTCCAGCATCACCCGCGTACCGTTCAACGGTGGGTTCGCGCAGTTCGAACGCACGCTGGACAAGGCGCTTGACCGTGATTGGGATCATCACCGTAATATCGACGCGCTGCTGGAATATGCGCGCCGTATCAAGGATCGCGAGGCATTGATCGTATTGGCCACCGATGAGCATGCGATGGAGGAGCGGCATATCACCACGATCCGTCGTATTACCCGCACCCATCCGATGGTGCTGATCGATGTGGCGACGATGAATCCGTTCAAGGCCGTCTCATCCCGCCACGCTCCCACCGACGGCTTGAGTGCACGGCGTGTGCCGGCATTCCTGCGCAACGCCAAGGCAGCGGCCGAGGTCGATACTCATCGCGCGTATATGGCCGCGGCTTTGGAACAGGAGCTCACCCGTGCCGGTTCCCATATCATTCGATCCGCATCCAGCGAATCCATGTTCGATCGTTTCGTCGCCCTGGTGTCCCGGGCATTGGCCCGCACCACACGCAATAGACTGGGTACTGCACCCGAACTGGTCGGACTGACTTTGGCTGGTGATCTATGATGCACAGCATGTTCCCCATCATCCCGCTCGCCACTGATCCCGGCGATCTCAGGCCCGTGGAGTCGTTGGCCTTGACCACTCCCCTGGTGGTGGCCATCGTCGCATGCCTGTTGCTGGCGGTAGGTCTGATCGCGTTGATCATCATGCTGTCTCGCCCCGCACGCAAACCTCGGAACAGCGACCGCGCGCGTGGCGCTCATAGCAATGCCAGCTCCAAGGCCGAGTGGCGTGCCCGCATCGACGATGTGGTGGCCCGTCATGAATCCGGAGCACTGCCCCGGCATGAGGCTTTCGTCGAATTGTCCGTCATCGCCCGTGATTTCGCCGGTGCCGCATCAGGCAAGGAGCTTAGTTCCAGTACGCTGACCGATTTGGCGTACCTGAATCGCACGCCCGCGAATCGCCAAGGATTGGACGCATTGAAGCAGACCATTGGCGCGTTGTATCCACCGGAATTTGCCGATGATGCCCGCAACCGAATCGCCCAGACGACCAGCGTGCAGCAGGCCGCCGAGTGGGTGGCGAATCTGGTGGAAAGGTGGCGTTCATGATGCTGGCATGGCATTGGCCTTGGGCCGCTCTGGCCGGCGTCTTGGCGACGCTGGCGATTATCGTGCTGATTGTCGTGTTCGCCCGCCGTAACGCCGCCGACGACACCCCTGTATTCTCGATGGACGACGATCTCAATACCGAGCACGCTTCCCGCCTGTTCCGTCAATGGCGCGCTTTGGGCCGTCTCGCCATCAGCGTGCTGGTGCTTGCGCTGGCGCTGGCCATTGTGCTGGTGGCTCGCCCCAGCCAAGTGGATGCCGGTGACGAACGCGCTTCCAGCCGAGATATCGTCCTGTGTCTGGATGTGTCGGGGTCCACGCTCCCCTATGATCGCGAGGTCATCGATACCTATTTGGAACTGGTCAAGCATTTCAAGGGGGAACGTATCGGTTTGAGTATCTTCAACTCGACCTCACGCACGGTGTTCCCGCTGACCGACGACTACGAACTGGTCACCAAACAGTTGACCTCCGCCAGCAAGGCGCTGAAAGGCGTCGAGTCGCAGGATGACATCGATAAGATGTCCGATGCCGAATATCAGGACATCGCCAATTGGCTCGAAGGCACGCAGAACCGCAAGGACGCCACCTCCTTGATTGGCGACGGCGTGGTGTCTTGCGCGGCGATGCTCCCCGGTTTCGCTTATGGCGAAGCCAATCATGCGAATGCCGACCGTCAGCGTGCGGCATCCATCGTGCTGGCCACCGACAACGTCGTGTCGGGCAAGCCCACCTATTCGCTGACCGAAGCGTTGGATTTGACCCAGCAGACCAAAATCACCGTGGACGGCCTGTATTCCGGGCCGAAAGCCAGTGAATCGGACCAAACCACAACGGATATGAAGTCCGCGATCGAGTCGCATGGAGGCATCTTCCTCACCCAATCGAATGGCGCGTCGATAGATGAGCTGGTACGGGATATTCAGTCACGTAGAGATACGGATGTGGAGAACAAGGCGAAATCCTCAATGGTGGACGCTCCCGGTCTGTGGACGCTTGCTCTGGCCGTGATACTCATTATCTGGATCGTATGTGCATGGAGGTTGAGGCGATGAACGGATTCACCTTCTCCCCCGCCTTGGGCTGGGTCGCCGGCGGACTGCTGGCGGCCGGGCTCGCCGTACTGGCCATTCTCGAAATCGTATTGTTTGTTCGTCGCCGTGCTTCCAGTGACGAGACCGCGTGGGCTTGCATACGACGTACGCTAATGCTGCTCATCGTCGCGGTGATGGTACTGACTCCCAGCGTGGTATCGTCTACCACCTCACAGGCCATCAATGCCACCGACGTCATCGTGGCGGTGGATACCACCGGGTCGATGGCGGTGGCCGATGCCACATACGGGTCCGAGAAGACCATTACCCGCATCGATGCCGCACGTCAGGCCGTGCATGATGTGACCGCCGCTTATCCGGACGCCAGTTTCGCGGCGTTACGGTTCGGTGCTTCGGGAACGCTTGATGTGCCGCTGACCCCGGATGCGCCGGCCATCGATAATTGGGCCAACACGTTGGCGGTGGAAGCCACATCCGTGTCAGCGGGCTCCAGTCTGGATGCTCCGATCGATCAATTGCTGCTGACCGCGAAGTCGATTCGTGAAGCGCACCCGGATGATGCGATTGTGCTGTACCTCATCACTGACGGCGAACAGACCTCGAATGTGACGCGTCGTACGTTCTCGTCACTGCGCCAGTATCTCAATGATGGGTTTACCGTGGGCGTCGGCTCGACCGAGGGCGGCAAGATTCCCGTCATCGCCGATGGCGTCAGTGCCGGCGATTCCAACACCACGGACCACTGGGTGGTCGACCCGGATACCGGCGAACCCGGCATCTCCAAGATGGATGAGAAGAACCTTAAAGACATTGCCGACGAGATCAGTGGCACGTATGTGGCCGTGAACGCTTCACAGACTTTGGCGGATTCGGTTTCGGCCAAGTCATCGAAGCAGTGGCGCATGACCACCACGGTCAGGGAGCGCACACGCACCACGCCGGTGGTATGGCCGCTGGCCATTGCGTTGGCGATATTGCTTGCCATGGAAGTCGGTGCATGGATCGCAACCTCAAGGAGACTGCTGTGAGAAACAGTAACGAAATCCACGAGAACGATGGCTCGGCGAATACTCGGATGCGGGCGAAGTGTCCGCTTTGGGCACGTATCGTCCTGGCTTGTGGCGCCGTATTGCTGTTGCTGGTTGCCGGCGTGGCGGCAGTAAACCTGTCCGCTTCGATTACGTTCAATCAGGCCACCGCATCATTGAACGCCAATATCAAAGCGGCTCAGGACGAGTCCACGGATATCACCACGCTCAAGGCGCAACAGCAGCAGACCGACGCGCAATTCGACGAGGCCGGGCGAATGCGCACGCTTCTGTTGCCGCAAGTCAAGGACGCCATCGACGCCAATGCTTCGATTTCTTCCGAGCTGACAAAGATCACCCTGAAACAGGCCGAGGCGCAGAACAGCGGTTCCGATTCCGGGCAAGCCCAGTCGGCACAGCAATCCGAGAGTTCCTCATCCAATGCCAAAAAGGGCGGCGCGTTGACCGACGAACAGAAGAAGCAGGTCGAGGAGCTGATGAAGGCCAATCAGCAATCCACCGATACCCAGTCGAACACCACCCAATCCGAGCAGAAAGCGACGCAGAACAAGGGTACCGGGGCCACCAAGCCGTGGTAAGCAGTCGTTCACAGTTGTTCTTTTTCTCACACCCTCATGGGTCATGGCTTTATCGCGGCTGTTTCCCGGTTTCGGCTGTCGGCTTTGACGTTTGTCTGATCCCGATAGCCCATGGCTGATCCAAGGTGTGCCCAAACAGGCTATTTGTGGATAATCGTTACGGCTATACACAACACTTGTGAATAACTTCGCCCAAAATCGGCAAGCTAGAACCACATTGGTCGTTCCGGCTGGACAAGCATGAGCCCTGTCCTTTTAGCTGGATATATGAATACCTATACCAGCACCCCAGCACCCATCGATCCCGCCGGCGGCTTTGCCGGCAATACGGTGACGCCGTTCGATTACGGCACTTGCCCTTGCCATGCGGCGGTACAGCGTAGTCGCGACCTCGTGTCCGTCCAACGTGCGGCCACACTGGCGCAATCGGACCAGATGGCGGTGGCCGTGAACCGCTCCCGCAACATCGTGTGGACCGGTAAAGCCGCCGACCTATTCCGATCGCGGCTCAGTCGCACCGCACAGTATTCGGCCAGTCTCGCGCAAGACATGGAGACCACCCACCGATTGGCTTGGGGGTCATCATGAGCGAGCACGATTACTGGCAGGTGGAATCGTCCGTTTACGGCGGAGTGGGATATGCGCCAGCTACTCTTGAAGAATATGCCGCCATAGCCAAGGCTCTCGATGACGAGGCGGCAGGATTTGCGGCCATAGCCACGGCTTGGGAATCGGCCGCATTACAGTTGCAGTCACATCGGCATAGTGCGCCGATGTGCGTCACCTTGCAGTCGGGCGATCCGAGCGCCGTTGTTCCCGGCCATGTCACTGCACCATATGCCGCGCTGGGCAATCGGTGTTATGACCATGCAACGGCATGTCAGCGGTTGAGCGATGATCTGCGTGGCGCGGCCGATCTGCTGATTCGCGCACACTCTCTGTATTCTCAGGCGGAGATGACGGCTCGGCGCATGTTTACCGAATTGTTGCAGGCCGGTACACAGGCCAAACCGGGATATGCCGCGGTGGGTGTTGCCGCTGTGGCGGCGGGCGGTTTTCTGGCCGGCTGGGCTATTGACGGCAAACCGAACCCAGCATGGATGTCCACGTTCACCTATCCGTTCCAGGAAGGAGTGCTCAGCGGCGCGGGCGGAATCATTGGCGGCGTACCTATCGGCAAGAGCATTGCGCACACCGATGAGGTCAACAAGGCTGCGGGGAAAATCGCCAATTTCTCCGGCCCGGCGAAAGACGTCGTCCAAGGCAATCATCTGAACGTGCGCGAGGTGCAGGCGAATGCCGACGTCGTCCGTGCAAGCGGATCGGTGGCCGAGTCAATGGAGAATCTGCGCAGGCTCGCCGAAGAACGGCTCGGCAAAATCGAGCTGAACAGCGGACTCGAATATGGGACCATCGCCATTCAACGCTATGAACGATCTGATGGAACCAACTCCTGGCTGGTCACCATCCCGGGTACCGATGGACAGCCTGACTCACCATTTGGCTGGGCGCAGAACGTGGAACTGATGAGCGCCGATCAGGAGCGCCGCAGGAAAGCGGACAGCGCTCGCATGGTTGCCGAGGCGATGCGTCAGGCAGGCATCGGCAAGGATGAGCCCGTGGCGCTGATCGGCCATTCCCAGGGTGGTATCGTTGCCGCCACGCTTGCCTCGGATTGGGCGGAGGAATATACCATCGAGCATGTGGTGACAGCCGGATCGCCGGTGGCCAATCATCCGATTCCGCAACGCACGTGGGTCACCAGCGTGGAAATCGATGATGAACTGGTCGCCGCACTGGATGGTGCCGCCAACCCGGTCACCGATAACTGGCTCACCGTACAAGGGCATGTATCGCCCGCGCCCGCGGCAACACCATCCACAGTGCATTCGGACGGCTCATGCACTCCCGGCGCAACGCCCATCACCGGTCTGACCCCATATGACGCCGCACCCGTGGCTGGTTCGACCAACGGCAGGGAGTTGTCGCACTGGATCAAATACCATCAGGCCGCCTATCAGAACGCCACCGACCTCGGCTCCCCCGCCGTGCAACGCCACGAAGCCCATTTCCAGGAAGTTATCAACGGAGAGCTCAAGGAAACCCGCTACTACCAAGGCCGCATGACCCAGTCCGCGACCATTGCCCCTAGCGAGCGAACCACCGAGTTCAGCACGTTCGGCGGTTAAAAGTAAATACCACACTTGACAGAGTTGTCAAGAAAGGAGTTAACAATATAATGACGAGTAGGAGATGGCTCATCAAACTGATGAAGCAAGCGGCAGAACGCAAGAATGTCACGTTTGAAAGTATCAGGCAAGGAGGGAGTCATGAGATATTCCAACTCGATGGACTTATGATTCCCCATCCCACGTCATAACGAAATCGACAACAACCTCGCGGACATTATTTGCAAAGAAGCAGAAGCCAAACTCGGGAAAGGCTGGTATCAGCAGTGAAAACATATCAGGTCATCGTTCGTCCTGGCGAAAAATACTGGATTCTTGAGATTCCCGGTATCGGTTTCACGCAGGCAAGAACAACAGCAGAGATTGAAAGTATGGCACGCGACCTTATCACCGTCATGACACAAGATGCTGATTTCGCACTCACCGTAGAGACAAAGCTGCCGCAATCCGTGCAGGAGCATCTTGATGAAGCTCGGCGACTGCGCAAGGAAGAAGCGGAATGCAGATCGAACGCAGCGCGGGAAACTCGCGCCGCAGCACAAGAACTACATGGCATGGGTCTCGCCCTACAGCAAATAGGCGATATACTCGGGGTCTCACGGCAACGGGCACATCAACTTGTCAATGCTTAGCATCAATCGGCTACCCCACAATGCAATCACCGCAGAGACGCGGCTAGCGCCACTTTCCCGGGATTGTTGCGCCAGCATGCCCGACCCCCCCTCTATCAGCGCAACATTCCCGGGAGAGTGGCGCGCAAAGAGTGTCAGGCGCGTCGCTCGATGAGTGCGCGGCCGGATGCGAGGCGGTCGAGCACACCGGTTTTGGCGATGGCCAGCATCAGATACCAGGCCATCACGCCGCTGATAAGCACGCCGCCGGTGACCTCGGAAATCATGTGCACAATGCCACGCGGGCTGACGAATGACACACCCACGTAGCGAAACAGCATCAGATATGTGCCGTATTCCAAGGCGACCAACGCACCGGATGCAATGGAAATCGGCAGATTGAACATGCGGTAACGGGTCAAGGCGAACGGAATCTCAGCGAAAACACCTTGCAACAGCGCCGAGATAATCACGAAGCCCAAATCGAACTGGCTACCAATCACCGTTTCGACCAGCGTGCCGATAAGGTTCACGTACAGCGCCGCTCCGGGTTTGCGCAGAATCAGCACCGCCAGCGTACCGGAGAAGTACCAGACGGCGTGCACGATGCTGGCGAAACCGGGCAGAATCGCGCCGAATACCGAAGAGATCGGCATGTACGCGAAGTTGAATCCCCAGAAGATCACGCCGCAGGCCGCACCCAGCGTGGCACCGACCGCGATATCCAACGGCTGCCCTTTCAGTGACGCAACTGCCGACGGGTCATTTTTCACGGCAATCGGACGTTTCGGAAGAGTATGAATGGTGGTTGCAGGCATGGTGATCTCCTAGCCTTAAAGGCCGCACACAGTAATCGAACCACGGGCGTTCCTTGACCTGTGCGGCTCGGGCGGGAACGCCGCACCACAGTATAGCCGCTCGGTTCACGGCTGGAAGTACCCTTGGAGGTTATGAAGCTTACCGATATTTCCCCCGCAATCGCATTGACCCCACTCGACGGCCGTTATCACAAGGCCACCGCCCCGCTCGTCGAATACATGAGCGAACCTGCCCTGAACCGCGAACGCATGCGTGTCGAAGTCGAATGGATGATTCTTCTGGCCAACGGCTTTGAGGGCAACGGCAACCAGCCGATCGTTGACGGCGTCAAGCCGTTCACTGCCGAAGAGCAGGCCTTCCTGCGCGCCATTCCCGAGGACTTCGGCGCCGAAGGCATCAAGCAGCACGCCGCTCATGAGGCCATCACCCACCACGATGTGAAGGCCGTGGAGTACTACATCGATGATCAGATCGACAAGGCTCCGGCCGAGCTGACCAACATCAACGACGAGCTGAAGACCCTCGTGCACTTCGCCTGCACGTCCGAAGACATCAACAACCTCTCCATCGCCCGTTGCGTCAAGAACGCGATGGAAAACGTGTGGACCCCGGAGTTCAAGCGCATCATCGACCACCTCGCCGGCAAGGCCGAGGAATTCAAGGATATGCCGCTGCTCTCTCTCACCCACGGCCAGCCGGCCACGCCGACCACACTCGGCAAGGAGCTCGCCGTCTACGTCTACCGTCTGAACCGTCAGCTCAAGCACATCGAAAACCAGGAGTACCTGGGCAAGATCAACGGCGCGACCGGCACGTTCGGTGCCCACTTGGCCGCATGCCCGGATGTCGACTGGATCGCTGTCTCCCGCGAGTTCGTCACGAACCGCATGGGCCTGACCTGGAACCCGCTGACCACGCAGATCGAAAGCCACGACTGGCAGGCCGAGCTGTACTCCACCGTCTCCCACGCCAACCGCATCATGCACAACCTGTGCGTGGACGTGTGGATGTACATCTCCCGCGGCGTGTTCGCCCAGGTGCCGGTCAAGGGTGCCACTGGTTCCTCCACCATGCCGCACAAGGTCAACCCGATTCGTTTCGAGAACGCCGAAGCCAACTTCGAGATCAGCTGCTCGCTGCTCGACACCCTCTCCGCCACGCTGGTGGAATCCCGTTGGCAGCGCGATCTGACCGATTCGACCACCCAGCGCAACATCGGTTCCGCGCTCGGCTACTCCTTGCTCGCCCTGACCAACCTCATGGGTGGCCTTGAGTCCATCCACCCGAACACCCACGTCATCGAGCGTGAGCTGGATGAGAACTGGGAGGTGCTTGGCGAGCCGATCCAGACCGCCATGCGCGCCTGCGAGCTCAAGGGCCTGCCGGGCATGGATAAGCCGTACGAGAAGGTCAAGGAGCTTATGCGCGGCCACACCATCAACAAGGAACAGGTCGAGCAGTTCATCGACCAGCAGTCCTTCGACCCGGAAACCGCCGCTCGCTTGAAGGCTCTGACCCCCGCCACCTACACCGGTGTGGCCAGCCAGCTCGTCGCTTTCGGCCGCTGAGATAGGCGCGATGCGAGTCTCTCGAGTCCCTCGAGTCCCTCGAATCCTTCGCATCCACCACACTACTGCGCTGAGTCACAAACCGAACCGCAAACTGAACCGAACAAGGACAGGCGTCAGGTAACCATTTCATGACTACTGAACAGGATCAGTCCACTACGGAAGATCGCCCGGACAAGGCGACCTCCTCCACTACCGACCGGCCGATCGCCTCTGGTGACGGCCGGTCGGCCAGTTTTGCTGTCAGCGGACCGGACAGCCCGGCAACCGACGACAGCAACGATTCCGGACCATACATCGACGACATCGCTCCGCGCCGCACGCGCGACTTCGGCGACCTGACCCGAGCCGGTCTGTCGCTATTGATGGCCGCCGTGGTCATGGTGTTCGCCGTGTATCTGGGCGGCATGACGCGCGGCGTCGAATCCGACGCGCATACCGCCGCCCAAGCCATCAACTGGCTGGCCGCTTTCCCCTCCACCGTACTGACGCAGCTGGCCACCACGGTCATCGTAGTTATCGTGCTCGCTCAGTTGCTCTTGGCCCGCGAATGGCTGCAAGCTGCGGTGTCCGCGCTGGCCATGTTTGCCGGATACGGCATTGTGTGGGTCATATCGACGGCAATCAGCAGTCTGAACGATTTCACCCTGCCAATGGCACTGGTCTCAGCCGCCACCTCATACGGCTCCGGGCTGTTGCCCGACATCTACGCCGGCATGGCGTCCTTCCTGACCGCCGCCGGGCCACGCCGTACCCGCTCCACGGTCAAATGGAGTTGGAATATCCTGTATGCCATCGCCGCGGTGATGGTGGTGCTGTCGTGGCATTCGGTCACCGGCATGCTGGTGTCGATGGCCGCCGGTCGCACGGTGGGCATGCTGATCCGATTCGTGGTCGGCACGCAGAATAAAGGCGTGTGGGGCAAAGATCTCGTCGCGGTGCTCTCAAGCATCGGATTAGAGACCACCTCACTCATCCGGCATCAGGAGCCCAGAATCAGCCATGGCTCATTGTCTGCCACGTTGGATGACGATTTGACGGAAGGCTCGCGCATCTACGATCTGGATACCACGGACAACCGTCGTTTCATCGTTTCCGTCATCGACGCGCAAACCCATACCGTCGGCTATCTGAAGCAACTCTGGGATTGGGTGCGTTTTACCAGCGTGTCCATTCGACGCGATCGTTCCGTGCGCGACGCCGTTCAGCATCACTTTGCCATGCTGCTCGGCCTGCACAATATCAAACTGCCCGCGCCCTCCCCATACGGCATCGCCGATACGGACGAGTCCGCGATTCTGGTGCTGGATGCGCACACCATCGAGTTGCCCGCCAACCTGAACACGCTTACCCAGGCGGACGCCGTAGCGTATATGCGATATCTGTCCGTGGCAAATCGCCGTGGATATACGCACCGACGCATCACGCCTGATACGCTCGCCCGGCTCGAAGATGGCACTGCGGTTATCGCCGGCTGGCTGAATGGCGACAGCGCTTCCGGCCCGGCCAATACCGCACTTGACAAGGTTCAGCTACTCGCGTTGTTCGCCGCACTGATCGGCGTGAAACCGGCAGTCGCGGCCGCCCGCGAAGCTTGGGGAGACACGACGTTGACCACGTTGGCCCCGTTCATTCAGAAAGTCGCGGTCCCCTCCCCCACACGCGCATTGGGCACGTGGGACAAGCAGCTGCTCAAGGGCCTGAGGAGTCGTATCACCGCGCTGGCTGACGAGGAGACGGTGGAATCCGCCGAGCCGGTGACGCTGGCCCGCTTCTCCTGGCGTTCGATGATCACCATGCTGCTGGTCATCGTGGCTGTGGTCGTGGTCTTCACCCAGCTGAAGCCCGAGGAAATCATCACCGCGCTGACCAACGCCAACCCGTTGATGGCGGTGGTGACGCTCGCGTTCGGTGTCTGCGGCTGGATCGGCTCGTCGATTTCGCTCGGCGCTCTCATGGATCGCAACAGACGAGATAATACGGGCGTGTTCATGAGTCAGGTTGCCGGAGGCTTTGCCACGGTGTCCATGCCGGCCGGCGTGGGCCCCTCGTTCGTCAACCTGCAGTTCCTGCGCAAATCCGGCTATCGCAACACCCCGGCCACCGCAATCATGAGCGCCGCGCTCGTGGTGTATTACGCCGTGTACTTCTCCATGCTGGTGTTGATTGGCCTGTTCACCGGCCGCAATATGTTCTCCGGCGCGATACCGACGAATACGTTGGTCCTTGTGCTGGGCGTGGTGGTTGTGGTGCTGTCCATTGCGATGATGATTCCGCCGTTGCGCCACTGGGTGACCCGTCGTCTTATGCCGCTGGCCAAGACGTATATCAACCAGCTGCTGGACGTGCTTTCCCAGCCCCGACAGCTCACAGTCAGCTGCCTAGGCGCGCTGTTCCAGAACGCGACCACTGGGCTCGCTTTCTGGGCGGCCCTGCAAGCGTTCGGCTATTCATCGAATCCGATTGAAACGACGTTCGTGTTCATGCTGGCCTATGCGTTGGGTTCCGCAGTGCCCACCCCCGGTGGTTTGGGCGGCGTGGAAGCCGCGCTGACCTTCGCATTCGTGGCGGTCGGCGTGCCTCAGGGCGTGGCCCTGTCTGCCACGTTGCTGCATCGCGTGGTGTTCTATTGGCTACGAATTCCGCTGGGCGCAGCCGCCATGAAGTGGCTTGATCGTCACAATCTCGTCTGATTTGTCCGTTTTTGTCCATTTTGGGCTTCAGAACACGAAATAGATGTGAAAAGCCTTATAAGATGCGGGTTTTCGCAGGAACATGCGCTAGTATCATTGGTGAAAACGTGGACGAAGCAAAAGTGCTCGCCCCCTGAACCAAGAAGGATGCTTTATGGCATACAACAAGTCTGACCTCGTTTCGAAGATCGCCCAGAAGTCCAACCTGACCAAGGCTCAGGCCGAGGCTGCTGTTAACGCCTTCCAGGATGTGTTCGTCGAGGCTATGAAGTCCGGCGAAGGCCTGAAGCTCACCGGCCTGTTCTCCGCTGAGCGCGTCAAGCGCGCCGCTCGCACCGGCCGCAACCCGCGCACTGGCGAGCAGATTGACATTCCGGCTTCCTACGGCGTTCGTATCTCCGCTGGCTCCCTGCTGAAGAAGGCCGTCACCGAGTGACCTTCTGCTCGTAGCGATTACTTCGAGCATTACTGACGACAAAGACCCCGACCGAGATGGTCGGGGTCTTTTTGTTGTGGTGCTGTGACGTGTTGTCCAACCGTATTATTCCGGACTAGTTCAGCGCTTCCATAAGCTGCTCGAATCCCAGGGTGGGCTCGGCCTCGAAGGGATCGAGGAGTATGGCTTCCCGGCGTTCGGGGGCGGTCAGGGTCAGGTGGGTCCAGTCGGCGGAGAACTGGGCTCCGACGTTCAGGGCCGCGTCCACGAACCGGCCACGCAGGGCGGCACGGGTGTCGGTCGGCGGATTATGCACGGCGTATTCCACGTTGTCTCCTGTCAGCAGCTCACGCATCTGGTTGCGGGCTACGAGCGAACCGTACAGGCGACCGTTGGCGATGTCGTGGTAGTCGAGCTCAAGCTGTTCCATCTGGGCGAAGGTGACGTCCGGGCGACGGCGTTTGAGCGCGTCGAACAGACGCTTCTTGGCGGCCCAGTCCACGCGGTCGGCGAGCGCATCGTATGCACCACGCTCCAGCGCGTCCAGAACGCGGCTCCACTCCCCCATAATCGTGTCGATCGTGGTGGCCGGCAGCGAACCTGCCAGCACATCGCCATGGGTTTCGATGAAGGCCTTGACCGCCGCATAATACCGGCGCTGCAGACCCAGTGCGGACACGGATTCGCCTGATTCGAGCGTCAGTTCGGCGCGCGGATTGTCAAGGAATCGACTGACCGTGCGATTGGCGGCAGCCGGATCAGCAAAGGCATACTGCTCGAATCCGGACGGAACGCCATGGCGGAAGGCGTCTTCGATCGCGCACAGCACAAGGTGCGTGACGGCAAGCTTCATCCATGTGGACCATTGCGAACGGTTCGAGTCGCCGATGATCACATGCAGCCGGCGGAAGGAGTCGGGGTCGGCGTGCGGTTCGTCGCGCGTGTTGACCATCGGGCGGGAGCGGGTGGTGGCCGAGGAGACGGCCTCGTCCAGGAAGTCCGCGCGCTGGGTGATCTGGAAGCCGTCCGGGGTCATGCGGCCGGCACCGGTGTACAGCTGGCGGGTGATGAGGAACGGCAGCAGCTGGTGTTCGATGGTCTCCAACGGCACGAAGCGGCGGACCAGGTAGTTTTCGTGGCAGCCGAAGGCGTGGCCGGCGGAGTCGACGTTGTTTTTGAACACATGGATCGTGGCGTGTGCGCCGTAGGATTCGCGCAGCTTGCGCTGGGCCTTCAGGGCTAGGTTGCGCATCACGTGTTCGCCGGCGAGGTCCTGGGCCAGGGCCTCGCGCGGGTCGCGCGCTTCGGCGGTGGCGTATTCGGGGTGGGATCCGACGTCCAGATACAGACGTGAGCCATTGGCCAGATACGTGTTGGTGGAGCGGGAACGGGAGACGATGGGCTGGAACATGGTCATCGCCACCTGGCCGGCGTCCACGGGGCGTTCGGCACCGGTGACCGCCACGCCGTATTCGGTTTCGACGCCGAAAATACGGCAGAACCCGTCCATCTCGGCGGATGGTACGGGTTCCGTGGCGTGCAGGGAGCGGGTGCCGCTGTCACGCAGTTGGGGCATCACTCGCCGCCTTTTTGCACGAAGCTGTTGACGTATTCCTCGGCGTTGGTTTCCAAGGCGGATTCGATGTCGTCGAGGATGTCGTCCAACACGTCGGCTTGGTCGGTGGACTCGGTTTGGGCGGCGGCCTGCGTGGTGGCGAGGGCGTCGTCTTCCTGGGTCGCGGCCTGCTGTGCTTGAGGTTGTTCGAATTGTTGTGGCATGTTGTCTTCTTTTTGGGCTGTCAAACTCCCCTCAGTCAGCCTTCGGCCGACGGCTCCCCTCACCCGAGGGGATCCGGAGGAGTCAAAAAATTATCGCTGGTTGATGGAGTCGAGCCACGGATACTGCTGCAGGTAATGCTGCAGTTCGCGGATGATGAGTCCATTGGAGGCCACTACATCGTTATCGTGACGCCAGTGGATGCGTTCGCCGTCCCAACGGCTCAGCGTGCCCTGTGCCTCCCAGACCACTACGGTGCCGGCGGCGATGCCCGCGATATCCCACACGTGCAGCATCGGCTCGAAGTAGGCGTCATAGGTGCCGTCGGCCACTTTGCACAGGTCGAGCGAGACGGGGCCCACGCGCTTGATGTCGGCCGGGCGTCCGGCGAGCGAGGAGGCCACGTCGAGCGCACGCTGCGATTCGCTGGGGATGAAGGACATGCCGTAGCTCAGCACAGAACCATCCAGCGAGGAGGTCATCGACGGCACGACCTTGTCGCGCTTCTCGCCGACCGCGGTTTTGTGGATGCGCACGGCACCCGCTCCCCTGGCGGCCAGGTAGGTCAGGCCGAGGGCCGGGGCGTGCACGATGCCGATGATCGGCTTGGGCTCGTTGTCCGGGCCGAATTCGAACAGGGCGGCGGTCACCGTCCATTCGCTCATGCGACGTACGTAGTTGATCACACCGTCGATCTTGCCGATGTACCAGTAACGCTGGCCAGGGCGGCTTTCGGCGGGGCGGGTGGTCCAGAAGCCGTCGAAGTGGGCGATGTCGGCGATTCTGGCGCTCATGAAGCGCATGATCTTGTTGTCCACTTCAAGCTTGTAGCGGGGGCCACGGTCCGCGTTCTCGGTGCTCGGCTGGGCGAGGTTACGCGGATTGAGTTGGTCGTGGAGGGCATGCTGGCCGGCTTCTTCGAGCAGGCCGGCGACTTTGAGCGCAAGGTTGCGCAGGTCCTGTGGGGTCTCTTCGCGTGTTTCTTCCATAGCTACCAAGTCTATCGTTCGGCGTTGATGGCCAGCGACTTCAGCAGATCGATGGCGTGTTCGGCTGAATTGAGTTCGGTTTCGCAGTGCGCCTTGGTGAAGGCGAGCGGATCGGAGATGTCGAGGGAGAACAGGTGATGGTCGGTAGCGGCCATATGGCCGGCATTGCCGTAGAATTCGACCGCCTCGCCCTCGTCTGCGGCGCGCGGGTCGCGAACAGTGAGTCGGGACCAGCTGGCGGCGGCCACCTCATCGCCGAATTGCGCCACGAGTTTTGCCCTGAGCCAAGCGCGGGTGTCTTCCGGTGGTTCGGTGGCGGCGCGTGCGATGTCGGCGGCGCTCACCACCCGTTCGGTGCGGGGTTCGAGTTTGGTGAAGATGCTGTCCGCGGGGTCGAGCGCCGCCCATTTCAGGTCGATGACCTTCAGTCGCGGATCATTCCATCCGTTGGCCACGCCGGGTGCGGACGTTGTGGTGATTTTGCGGCGCAGTTTTTCGAGCAGCTGCCATTTGAGCAGCCATTCGATGCGGCTGG
>ENA-ORUN01001761-ORUN01001761.1-human-gut-metagenome-genome-assembly--contig:-NODE-1761-length-19384-cov-9.857882_pt1 | contig 19384 bp, 26 predicted proteins | sample MGYA00242080_ERZ509209 | MGnify/ENA primary metagenome ERZ509209 (study PRJEB26280, sample SAMEA2338786) | human gut metagenome | biome: human gut; feature: human-associated habitat; material: faeces... | reverse complement strand
GCCGGATATAAACTTTCTGTTAACAAAAAGAATGTTGGCTCTTCTTCCTCCACCACTACCTGCTACATAGTTACCTGATGTTGCCGGATTTGTCTTTAAATTTCTTGTGAGTAACAGATTAAATCCACCTTGTCGAACTATCTCGAAAGCTGTATCTGGGTAAGCTGCCCAATCAGCGTTAATTGCAGCTATTGGAATATAACCATCTGGTGCATTGATAGTTGCCGGGCTTTCAGTCACAACCGCTGATACACAGCAGAACATCTTTCCAAATATATCCGATACATTTTCAATCTGTGCAGTGCCGTGTACAATTAAGTCACCACCAACACCTAAATTCTCTCCTACATTTGCATAACTCTTAGTCTCTAAAGAACCGTCTATAACTGCATAACTCCCAATATTCAAAAAACCGTCTATAACTGCATATCCTTTAGCAAACAGATTACCATCTCCATTCACTTCAAACATGTGATCATATGTACTGCCACTTATAAGTTTCTGTATACAAAATCCTGCCCATTTTTCTCCTGGAGTAGGTGGTTGCATGTATACACCATAAGTTCCCACATCTGACGTTACTTCCTGTGAAAAAGTTGAATCGCTAATATTCCAACCGCCTACTTTTCCGCGATTAGCCATTAATCCATCGTTTGACATCATTCCAACTAAATTACCTGACGAATCTGTGACCTTTAAAACACCATTGCCGTTCTTTTCTCCACCAAGATTAAGAGTACCACCCTTTGCCCAGTCGAAATTGATACCTATAGTTGAAAGTACTTTTGTAATTACATTGCCGTCTTTTCCAAGTCCTGCATTAAATGTCTTTCCGCCATCAGTCGAAACTGCAATTGCATTTGCTGTCATTTTCCATATTGTTGTTGATTCTTTCAATGTTTTCTTATCGTGCAGATAGAAAATAGTTGAACCATCCTTCTGTTTTTCCTCTGTCTTATATATACCAAACGAACCCATCATCAAATCCGTCAATCTCTGCATTTCGTTATTGTAATCATTAATCAACTGTTGATTATTCTGATTTGCCTTTGATACTATCTTATCTGATATTGAAAATCGTTGGTATTGATTTTCACTTTCTGTTTCAGCGCCTAAAGATAGCTCCTGATTGCCACAAAGTGTAAAAGTACAGTTTGTGACAAAACTTTCAAATGACCTTCCTTTTCTGTCAGTTACTTTAATACTGTCCCCTGCTTCTATTGTAGGGTCAGATAAACACGATAAACTGTAAACCCTTATTGTTGTTCCTATCACGGAACTTTTAAGTATATTCATTACTTTATTTGCCATGTCCTCTGTCTGAATCAAGGGATTGTCTTCCATAGTTAGAACATAACCTTCTTTTCCAACAAATGCAGTTCTGTTTTCTTCCGTTGGTTCTGATTCCTCTTCTTTAACGGTAGTAACTGTATATCCAAATCTTACACCTGTTATTGTCATTGATGAACGATTCTTTGTAAGAGCTGACTGTTCAGTTATCTCATAAGGTGAATCAGATTTTTTATACCATGTGAATTTTAATTTCTGATCATCTGCTGCTATGTATGCATATTTGCCTAAAATCTTTCCACAGTAACTTACAATATCTCTATATGTAAGTGAATCTGTAGCCGGCTTTGAATTAACTATATAATCCGCTCCGTTTCCTAAATTTGCATCTAGCGTTAAGCCACAATGTTCGCACGCATCCTGAAGTATTTCACGAATGCTTGCAGGATATGCCAATGTACTTTCAGCATATGGCAAATCAAGAAACAATATCTTATCATATGCTTCAATTACTATGGTGTCTCCTGAATCCTGGGCGCTGTTAATGTAAAATATTCCCTTTGTTACATATTCAAATTTTTCTTCTACTAAAAGACCTATCTTTGTTGCGATTCTTGCATCTGACAAATCCACATCATCAAATCTTTCATCTGTATTATCAATTGTCAATGATAATTTAGCAGCTACAACACTTCCTACATCAAACGTGCTGTCTGATGATGTTGCTGAATTAATTGAATAGGCTAAAACATCTGACATTGTTAATGGTATTTGCGAATCATCTTTAAGAATAATTTTATCCTGCAGGTCAAATATTCTATCTTCCTTTATTGCTTCTTTATATGCTTCTGTTACATTAATCATTTAATTTCCTCTTTACTGTTGAATCAAGTCTACTGTTGCCGATTTGTAATAAAAAACTCCATCCGACAATCTTCCTAAAACTTCTTTAGTTAATGTTCCTCTGTATGTCTTAATAGTTATCAAGCCACCATCATCTCTGAACGTAACCGGGAAAAATCCTCTTGTTAGATTTTTCTTAATTTTTAAGTATTCATTTTCTGTTAAAATTCCCCATGTTATGCTTACTGTCTTTTTTTCTGCAACTACATCACCTGTCATTTTTCCGTTTAATGTTCTTCCCGTATCTGCTGTCCATATCAGTTCATCCGATATAGACAGACTGACAGGTGCAGGAAGTTCAACACTTCCTGCCTTTAATACTGCTTCTGCCATATCCATTACTCCTATACTATCGTCACGTTATTAAAACGTCTGTCTAACGCTGTCTTTTTTGCTTTTTCAAGCCTTGCCAATTGTTCGCCATCGATATTAAATCCAACACTTGAAAGAGCTGCTATAATTCTGATTACTGCTCTGTCCATTATTCTTGCTAATTCATCTTTTGTGATTCCGTTACCACCAGCTTTACTTACTGCCTCATCTACCATAGCCTGTAATTTGTTTTCAGGTGCAACAACTTCTCCCTGATGTCTGTTATCACCAATCATTGCAAGCTGTGGAGTGTTCTTTTTAACAAAACCACCTTGTGCAAGTTTAGGTATCTGAGGAGTTGTTATTGGATTTTCTTTCCATAAACCTTCAAATGGTTTGACATCTCCTATTCCTACTCCTCTAATCTTATTAAGCATTCCGTTAATGGAATTAAATGGTACTTTAATAATCTTGTTGATTCCGTCAATTATTCCGTTAACTACTGTCTTGAATGTTTCAGCTATACCTTCCTTTATTCCGGTAAATATCTTTCCACCTGTACTGAATACATCCTTAACTGCTGTCCACGCAGCACTAAACTTTGAGCTAAACCAATCAACTACATTGCTAAAGCAACCTTTAATTGCTCCCCATACATCTTCTTTAAAGAATGATTTTACATTTGCAAACGCACTTTTGACTTTATCATATGCTCCTGTAAACTTCTCACTGAAGAATGTTCCAACATTAACGAAAACTGTTTTAACTGCGTCATATTTAGTCTGGAACCAACTACCTATTCCTTTAAATGTTGTTGATATAGCTGACCATGCTACCTTAAATGGCCCGCTTATGACTGTTCCAACTGTTGCAAGTATTCCTTTTAATGCTGTAAAGAAACCACTAAAGATTCCCTTTATTCCATCCCATGCCTTTTTCCAATCACCTGAGAATACTCCTGTAATAAAGTCTACTACTCCCTTTGCACTTGTAGTTATTCCACTAATTACAGTTTGAATACTTTCTATATAAGTCTTAACTATTCCTACTATAGTTTGTAATATAGGGTCTATTTTTTCTTTTAATTTTGAAAATGCATCAGGTAATGTTGTAGTTAAGAATTCCTTAATTGCATCAAAGCACACAAAGAAGGCACTTTTAATACCTTTCCAAATTGTATCAACAGCTTTCTTAAACCAATCGCACTTGTTATACAGCAATACAAATGCTGCAATTAATGCTGTAACTGCAACTACTATTAAAGCCAAAGGATTTGCATTCATAACAATATTTAATGCCTTTTGTGCTAATGCGGCTGCTTTTTGCGCTACTGTTAATGCAATAGTTTTTGCAGTACTTGCGGCCTTCACTATTGCATCTTTTGCATATAGCGCAACAATCTTGGCTGTTTCGATATTGTCCTTTATCTTTGCAACGGTACACGCTGATATAGCTTTCTTCATTTTTTCCAAAATTGACACTATACCACCTGCATTTACAATAAATTCGCCGAATTTTATTGCTTTCCATGCTGCCATAAATCCTGCTACGGCAACTGTTGCTGTCCTGATTGTTCCCGGATGTTTTTCACACCAATCCGAGAATTTATTTAGTACTCCATTAATTCCATCCCATATTGTGGTGAATGCACCAGCTGTCCAACTTGCAATTTTAGTTAATACGTTATCCCATAGCCATTTAAACAATGGTTTTAATGCTTCAATTACTGCATTAAGTATGTTTATTGCATTTTTAAGGGTTTCTAAAAATCTTGGGACTACTTCATTAGCTGTCCATGTACCTAATGGAACTAATACATTTTTCCAAAACCAAAGTAAACCCTCACCTACATTAATGGCAAATGGAGTTAGTGCTTTCCATAAATTATTTAAGGATTTTTCTATTTTTCCATAATTTATATTGTTTAATCCATCATTTAATGCTGATATAAATTCAGGTAATCCTTTGCCTAATGTCCATTTGGCAACTGGAACTAAAAAATTAGTATAAAAGCCTTTAAGTGCATTCCAACTAAAACCAGCCAATTTAGACAAACCTTCATTGTACAGTTTTTTTAATGCTTCTGTTGTTGGTGCCAGTTCTTTTTGCATGTCCTTGAAAATCTTTGCAAATTTCTTTGAATATCCATCTAGTTCTGTCTCGCCTTTATTAAGACTTCCATAGTCAACTTGACTACCGGCTACTGAACTACCATTACTTCCATTGCTTCCTGATGATGAATCATCTGATGTTGGTTCAGTTAATTTATTTATCTTGTCAAAGCCTGCAAGTGATTTTTCAACTTTTTTTGCCGTCTTTGTAGCAGTATCTCCTATTGATTTCACATTACTGTTTGCATCAGAAACGGCTGCAGAAGCATTTTCCATTCCTGTTGCTATTCCAGTTGTGGATTTTTCTGCATTCTTGTTACCTGTAATTAAGTCTGTAAATGCTTTAAATGCACTTGCAAGCGTTGCCAATTTGCCTAAAAGTACATTAACTGCCTTAATAACCGGAGTAAACACATTAATTAACCCCTGACCTAAACTTGCTTTCAGACTGTCAAACTGCAATGCTAATAATCTTGTTTGATTTGCCCAACTGTCTGATGTTCTGGCGAAATCGCCTGTAGCATTTGATAACTGTTGTTGAACAAATGCATATCTTAACGCAACTTTTTCCTGCTCATTCATCTTTGCAGTTGTTTTTCCATAACCATTAGCAAGAGCATACTGATCTAACGCTGTTTGTGTCATTACTACACCTAAATCTTTTAAAGATTCAGTTTCACCTGTAAATACAGATTTTATTTTTGTATATGCTTCATCCTGACTAATGTTATAAAATGATGCCACATCACCGGCTAATCCTGTTAATGTGGTACTCATATTAGCTGCTTCTTTTTCTGTAAATCCAAACGCTGATGCCATCGAGCCAAATGTACCGGCATATCTCTTGGCCATAGTTTCTGATAATCCAAATTGAGCTGCTGCACTTTTAGCGAATTTATCAATTGTACTACTCATATTTGGGAATGCTACATCGACTACGTTCTGAACTTCTGCTAAACCACTACCTAATTCCAGGCATTCTTTTCCAAAGTTAACTATTCCTTTAACAGCAAAGGCAGAAGCTATAACTGCCCCTGCCTTTTTTGCAACTGATTTTATTCCGTTTAACTGTGACTGAAATTGATTCTGATTAATAACTAAATCAAGTCCAATCTGACCTACACTTTCAGCCATATTCTCTCTCCTTTCTAAAGCAGGCACGCTCTCCTACTCTAAGGTGGAGATTATTGGCTCTTGACTTCATTTTTTCTTTTCCTGATAAACTCTATGTAATTAATTTGATTACATCGTGGGCATTTAATTTCACCCTTAAAGATGTCCGCTTTGCATAAGGTTTGCCCACATATATTGCATTTAATTCTATACATTTAACCCTGCCATTCTCATAAACATCTTTTCTATGTTCTGCATTGATTTCTCTGCATCTTCTTTTTTTACTGTTGCCCGTGAATGTTTCGATAACCATTCATTCCTGATTTTCCTTTGTTCATCATTAAAGTTCTTTAGTATCTCCTTGTCTGTTTCTGCTCTAATGGAAACTATTCTTCCAAGTGCCGTATCTGGTGAAATTCCTATTAGCAAGCTCACAAATTCACTCCACCGCATTGTTTTTAATTCTGCCAGCCTTATTCCATACTGAGATGCAAAAGAACTCACTATGAGGTCAAAATCATCTATCAGGTCATAGAATGTATCTACTCCCCCGACTGTTCATTCTCACTTCCGGACGCAAGATTAATTGCAGCCATTACTACAGTGTTATAGTCTTTGAAATTAAGATGTAAAGAATCTAATTTCTTTTTGCTTTCTTTTGTAAATATGATTTCACACATTTCAAGAACATCCTTAGCCGTTGGTTCATCTGTTGCAAGACCCATTACTTTCAATAAGTTTTCTGCACTTGCATCAACTTCGAGTTCTATATCTTTTACTTTTAATCTTGGGTTTTCTTCAAAATCTAATTTATCTGTAATATCAATAATCTTTGACATGTTATATTCCTCCTAATACTAAAATGGAGCAAGGCTTTTAACCCTGCTCCTTAATTCTAAATTGCCGGTGTTACAGTTGGCTTACCGTTACTCTGAACTTCAAATTCAAGTGGTCCTACTGCTGTACTGTCACCTGCTCCAAGTGCTGTTACGCTAAAAATTGCATTTTCCATTAGTACTACTGTGCCATCTGGGAATGTCCACTGAAAACATCCTTCTGCATCCCTACCATTTACAAATGCTTTTCCTGCTACGTAATCATTTCCTGTATCTCCGTTGTTTCTTTTTCCGGATACTGAGATTGTCAATGCTTTTGCTGTCATTAATCCTCTCTGCCATCCTTCTGCATCCATTGGTGTCCAGTTTTCAATACCATTGTCAAATGACACTGAAAAACTTTCCATATCAGCTATGTCATTTAAAGATGCCTTTGCAGCTCCCACCTTAAACGCATTTTTATATACCGGAAAAACTCCTGAATTTTCTGCTGACATATTATACTCCTTTCGAATAATAAAAATCTATTTCTATAACCCTTTCGTATACTCCTTTTTCATCTGTTCCTACATCTATAGGTTCTGAATTAAGTAACTTTATATAAGGGATATGAACATTGTTAATTGTTACATTTGTCTGGCTTCTTAAAACATTCCATAAAGCCATCGCTTTTTCTTCTGTTTCATCTGCATCATTTGACCAATGCAGAAGTATTGATACAGGTTTAATGTCATATGATGACTTTTCACCTATACACATTCTTGGCTGATCAGATGTTCTTCTCTGATATATTCCAATAGATTTATCCTGCTTGTTATCTAACTTTCCCATGTAATAATGTTCAGCTATATCAAACTGCTTCAACCAGTCTTTTATATCCTTTAAAGAAATCATCTATATACCTCCAAGTTTTTTATACAATTGTTTATATGTTTTTCGTGCAAAGTCCTTTTTGGAACCATTTTCAAGATAATCATCTGCCCATCTGCCTTTTGCATTTGGATTTTCTGATTTTGTAAAATTAAACTCAGGATGATAGTACAATCTTCTTGCATATGGAGTATTAAAAGCAATTGTAATCTTTCCGCTTGCACTGTCAGAATAATCTACAAAAGTCTGTGTATTCTGTAAATTACCTGTATCAAATGGAATTACCTGAGACTGAACCATATCAGTATGTACTGCTTCCGCAGTCATTTCTAATGCCATTCTTTGTGCTTTTGTTAATTTTGCTATCCTACCCATATTCAATTTGATAGTTGAACTTACTTTCATATTACACCAACTCCAATAACGTATAATTTACACTTCCATCCGGATTTCTTGCTTTTGTTCCCTGATATATTGTTCTTTCCACTCCAAACACTGTTACTTTCCCACTACTTATAACAGCCTGCTCCGGGCATATATCTCCACAAAAATAAGCTTTTCCGCTTAAAGTTACTATCTTCTGTTCTGCGGTCATTTTTGTGTAGGCTCTGTCCTGGTAATTACACTTTAGTTTGTCATTAAGTGCAATTAAAGGAGCACCTGTTTCAGATACTCCTTCTTTATAAATAGTTACATTTATATCTGTCTTGCACATCGATTTTGGTACCAAATTAGGATATTTCATTACACACCTACCAATCTGCAGCACAACCCTGTCTGCTCTAATAAAGCATATAAATCTTTTCTAATTGCGACTCCATCCTCAATATATAAATTCCATGAACTACCAAAATTCATTGATACTCCATTAAGTGAATAACTTGATAATACAGTATTAATCATGTCTTCATTTTCATATTCAAATTCTGCCTGTCTGTATACAACCTCTTTTACCACATCTTTTTGAAATTCCGTAAGATTATCAAATCCTTTGGCAACAATTCTGTTAAATGTTAATGCATCAATATGTCTGCTTGCCTGCCTCAACATCTTATCAACATCATCTTGTGGTATTAACTCTCTGGCAGTTTTCAAATATTCTTCCAAAGACACATAAGGGGTGTAAGCCATAGGCTCACCCCCTATTCTGCATTACTAGCTTTGATTTTTTTGATAATTCCTTCTTTTGATGTGGCATTACCTAAATCAATTCCATGTTCTGTAGCATATGCTTTTAATTCATCCGCTTCCATTGCAGAGAATTTGTCACCTGAAATTTTATTAAGCTGAGCTTTTAACTCATCTCTTTCTTTAACCACCTTTTCATATTCTGCATATGAAACTGTAGTCTTAGGTGAGTGTTCTAAAATTTTACCTTCATCATTGTAAATATCATATCCTAATGTAAGATATTCATCTTTCTGCATTTCAGATATGTTATATACCTTATTATCCTTTACCGCTCTCATGGTATTGCCTCCTATTCTGCTGCTGCATGAATGATACATCCCTCTTTCATAAGTTCATCAATAGCAAATGTACCATTAAGTTTTCTGTTCTGATATAAATAGTTGTCCGCAGTTCTTGAATCTGTTCCAGGTTCAAATACTGTAATGAAACTATACTTGTTTCTTGATACCTGACATTCAGGGTCAATTAACATGTAATCCATCTGAACCGCTGATACATCAGCTGTACATCCTGAAGTAAAGTTATATTTGGACTTAAATCTTGCAGATGGAACTTCCTTAATCATTCCAATATCATCGATAGAGTGAACTCTTCTGTCGATTCCCTTTGCTCCGCTTACTTCAAGTGTTCTCTGAATACCCTCTGCATTCTTAAGCAACTTAAGGTAAGCTGGTGTACAATAAAGAATAACTCTGTCAAGTGGGACACCTGCATCTGTCATAGCTTCCAAGTTATCATCAAAATCTGAAAGAACATTTGCTGTTGTAAGAGCTGTTGTCTTAATCTTTGCACCTACTCTTTTAGCTTCTGAATAAAGCTTACTAAATGTATAGCAGTCTGCTTCAGGAATAGCCTGAGTTGTTTCAAATCTCTTCTGAATGTTTGCAATTGTTACTACTAAATTAGTTTCATCAACATCTACCGGGTCGATTACAAACTCAATATCTCTGTCGTGATCTAATGTCTTTGTTTCATACTCATTTGAATATGAACCTGTGTTAAAACCTAAACTACCTCTTGTATGGTCCTTATATCCACTTACTGATAATTTAGGAATCTTTAAGTTTTTACCATTCACAATCTGAATGTCTGAATTTGAATTATATAAATCTACAGAAACCTGTGACTGACCATATAATTCGATTAAAATGTTGCTGAAAATATCAGCGTACTGTAATGCTGCCATGTATTACTACCTCCTATTTTTTCTTTATTCCAAAGATGCCTCTTAACAAGTCATCCTGGTTTTGCTGATTATTACTATTTGGAGCTCCAATCTGTGTAAATCCCTGATTATTATTTGCTCCACTATCTGCCGGTTTCAAGGCTGGTACATCTTCTAAAACCTTGTTTATTGCTGCTTTTACTTTTTCAGCATCAACTGTTCCATCCGTATTCATTACTTCCTTAAAATCAGCCATTTTTATTACATATGGAATAGATTTTGCATCAATTCCTAACTCCACAGCCTGTATTGTTGCTGAATTTTGAACCATAAGCTGCTGATTCTGACTTTTAGTCTGTGCAAGCTCTGTCTGCATTCCTGCAACATCAGGTGTATTCTTTGCTCTCTGCGCTTTGTAACTGTTAATTGCCTGTGTCACTTCATTTTCTGACATTCCCTGCTGCTGAAAGAACGACCTTAAAGCCGACTGCTCAGCTCTTGCAGTTCTGCTATTAACAATTCCGTCTAACTGTTCCTGGGTATATGTTGCACCCTGATTGTTATTTCCAGTATTTTGGTTACTGTTACCATTTCCGGCATTGTTCTGGTTATTATTACCGTTTCCGTCTCCATTACCTTCTCCTGAACCTTCTGCAAAAAACTGAATGTTCATAGGCAATAATGTTCTTCTTATCATATTCGTTTTCCTTTCCGTTTTAGCTCGTCAGCTTATTCCGAGAGTTTTAAGCCATCACGTTTTGGGCATATAAAAAGCACCTACTTGCTTGCAGATGCCTTTGGTTCATCTTTTTCAATTACTGCGCCTATTTTTAATAAATATTCCCTGCGCTCTTTTGTCTTTGCCTTTACCTCATCTCCGGCTTTCACTAAGACAAGGTTATTATCCTTGTCATAGAAATCAATTTTAGCTATTAACATGAACTACCTCCTATTCTTCATTTTATTGCATTAAAAAAACACCCTTTCGGATGTTGTTAATTACCTTTATTAAATTCCCGGAACTATTTCTTTGATTCCTTTTGCCATTTCGGCAGCTCTCTTCATTAGACTGTTTTGTTCTAAATACTCCAAACCTTTTAATGTAATTCGGATATTATCACAATTAACAATAATTTCTCCTATGGTATTTGTTCCAACTCTTGCACCTTTGATGTAACCTGCATCAGACATCATTTCAACATAACGTGACCAACGTTCTTTTGTTACTCCAAGTGATTTGTAATCAATTGCTGACATGTCAAATTCCGGAAGATCCATTGCTTTTTCCAATGTTGAAAGAATCTTGTATACCGCTTTGAAATTATCCATAATTTCTCCTTTTTATATAAAAATACCACCTAATCTTTCGACTGGGTGGTACTAAATAAATTCAACTTTTCTATTTAAGAAATTTTCATTTGATTCAATGGCTATACATTGTGGCATATCATAAATAGGAACTGGCTCAAATTCCTTCCCTTCAATACGAAACTTATTGTATCCCCTCTTTGGCATTTCATCCAATTTTAAAACTGCATATTTTCCTATTTGGAAATTGTCAATTACTTTACTCATCCTAAGCACCTCCTTTTACTTATACTTTTTTAACTGATTTTTATAGGATTCTAGTTGCTTTTGTGTTAATTCAACTTCTTTTCTTGGTATTTGATATTTACTAGCATTCTCCAACAAATATTGTTTAGCATCTATTTCATTGAGTATAGTACGTAATGGTTCTTTTTTGTCATTGTTTAATTTTACTTTATTTTGCTCAAAATGATATGTCTCCTCTAATACTTCACTAACGCATACATTCTCCCTAAATAACAGTATATCACCTATATTAGATGCTGCTGCCTCCATTTTATCAAGATGCTCTTCTACTTCCTTTGTTCCTCTTAGAATAATGGCTCCATTCTTTCGGGCTTGAATTGTTAGTTTATCAAAAGTTTTATCTGATATAAACTTAAATCCTTCCCTTGTATCATCCATTTTTCTAAATATTTCTTTTGATTTCATTATATCAGAACTATGCAATTTTTCAATATTTTTTACTCCCGCCCTTACCTTTGCATTTTGATATTCAGAATCATTTTTCAGGCTTTGTGCCTGCTCTTCCCATTGTTCCTTTCTAACAGCATATTGCTTCTTGTTTTCTTCATCCAATGAATAATTTGATAACCTATCAAACTTATCTATGTTTCTCTGTATTAAGTTGTCTCTATTCTCTTGTTTTTCTGCAATTACCGCCCGCTTCATTTCTTTCTTTGTTACCTTTTCAGGCTTTGCAGAGATGCCTGGAAAATATGTTGTATGTCCATCTTTGCAGTTTGGATGATATAAACCGCCTGCCATAGCCTGAGACATTAGCGGATATGGTCCATCACTTGCTTTTCCACCACTCCATACATCATCTATTAATATCTTTCCAGTCCATCTTCCACATTTAGGACAAGGTAAACCGCGTTTATTTACTATAACTGTTGTTATGCCCCATTCCTGACGTTTAGTGCCTTCGCCCTGACAATATGCTCTAGTATTTGCTGTTCTTAAAGCCATTCCAGCATACGAAGCAATATTCACTCTTGCACCATTCTTATACTCTATACAATTAATTCCACGGCTTAAAAAGTCTTTTGTGGCCATATCCACTGCCTTTTCATAAGTTCCAGCTCCCGTATTGTAGTATATCTGAGAATTAAATATTACTTTTCTGTACTGGTCATTTGCCATTCTGAGCATTGCAGTTTCTGCTTTTCTCATGCTGCTATTAACCTCATTTAGCAATGCATCTAACTTTCTATCGTTAATACGAAAAAAAGCACCTTCAATGGTGCTCCCTGCCTTATGTGTTAACTTTGCTCCCTTTTTTATTGCTTCAAGAATGGCTTTCTCCTGTTCGGTTTCTCCTGTTCTTCTATGTAGCAATATGGACTTTTCAATATTTCTGTTAATATCTGCAAATATCTTGGTGAACTTCTTTTGATTCTTTTGCTTGTATACATTAAGAGCCTTAAGCTGTTCTGCCTGCCATGAAGTCCAATTTAATCCTTCCTTCATTTCTTCAGCTCTGTGATGTGACAAATTTCGCATCATGGAATTTATAAGTTCATTCTCAATTGCTCTGAAAGCCTCTTCAACGTCATAATCCTTTGGCATATCTTCTAATCAACTCCGTTAGCATATACTTTAAAACCAGCCTTTTTAAACTGTCTTTTTAAACTTTTTACCTGAGTAACTGAATTACATTTATCATTTCTCATTTCAATTACTTTGTCTTTCTCCAATGCATATATTCCTCTTGGAACCTGCTCACTTGCAAGTCTAAGAAGATTCATAGCCTTATTCTTCGACATCTGATATACTTTCTTTCCCACTATTACCTTCATTAATCAAAACTCCTTCCATATTCAATGCTGGTTCCTGTTCGTCTGCTATTCCCTGCTCTGCCTTTAATCTTGCAACTTCTTCTTTTTTCCACTCTTCATCTTTTGTATCACCATACAGTTCCTCAACGGACGCTTCTACACTCATAATTCCCTGTGTCTTAGCTTTTCCAACTGTCTCTACCTGACTTTCAAATGATGGATTAGCATACTCACTAAAATCAATTGTGCATTTAACCTCTGTTAATGTTTTATTTTGACTTATATTGATAACATCAAATACTTTCTGAATAAATAAAGGTATCTGATCCTGTAAGATGTCTACTATGTTTCCTCTTGTATAAAGAGTAGTCTTTTCTTTTTCCCTCTGTGCTTCTGCATTGTCCAACTTCTTTACATCAATTCCCAACGTGCTAGGACTTATAATACCCTGCAGGCACAAGTCCAGGGCAGTAATGTACGTTGCCAGATACGATTCGTGCGGAATTGCTGGCTGTGTCACTTCAATTTTATTTTGAGAATTTTCGGACATATCATCACCTTTTGCAATATAAGAATTGTCAAAGGCATTTGGCTTGATAATTGCTCCGCTTTCAGGATTTCTTGGAAGTAATGATTCAGGAATCCACTCCTTACTTCGTCCTTTTCTTAAAGCGTCCATCCATTGACTCCACGCTTCATCTAACGCATCAAAATCATCCGTCTTTTTATCAAAGATAGACTGACCTCTTCCCTCCCATTTTGCACTTTCTCCAAACTTTATTGGGTGTGCCATCATTACTGATTCATCAAATGCAACATCGGTTAATCCACTCAACATTGGAATTGTATTAACAGCAACACTTACCTCATCCATTTCTCTGTAAAGTTTGTAGGCAATATAACCATATCCATAATGTTCTTTTAAGTAGTAGCTTGTATCGTTGTATCTATATTCAGTAGTAAAAACTACTTCCTGTATTCGTCCTCTGTTATACACATAATCAACTTTATCTGCTCCATAAAACTCTATAATCGGATATTGGCTTATTTTTGTATCGAGTGATATTTTAAATGCACCATCACCTAATACAAGCATCTTAGACGTTGCCTTTTTAAGTATTTCTTTAAAGTTATTATCTTCTGCTATATCGTCCCATGTCCTTTTGTCTGTATCTTTTGCAAATGTAATCTGGCTAAAATCATTAATAATAATGTCAGTCAATCGGTCAACTATAATCCCTGGTAAGCCTGTATGTATTTTTCTTATCTCTCTTCCAACAGTTGAACGTGCAGCCCAAAACTTCACACCATCAGAACCACCTGGAATGTTTTGATAAAGCTGTGTCAGTTCGTAGCTATCACCACGATACCAAATAAGATTTTTTACACAGTTTCCATCATAATTAAGTAATTCCCTAATGTTAAACGTCTGTTTTGGAGCGTCCTGTATTCTTAAAAAATGTCTTATTCCATCTCTCATTTTATCTAATAACCTCATTCTTTATTTACTCCTATTTTCTTTCTGTATGGAATCCAATTGTACTGAACTGAGTTAACCATATGATCATTGCCGTCTTCCGGTTCCTGGTCCTTTTCCTCTTTCCACGAATACTTATCTAATTCCTTTTGATATTCCTTACAGGTTTCAACAATTAAAAAACTTGACTGAATGTCTTTATCATCATTAAAGTTCATCCAACCAAGTTGTAATATAATTCTATCTATAATTTTCACACCCTTATATGCTTCATTGAACACATATAAGCATTGTGCGTGTTCTCTTTTAAACTTTTTTAATTCAGTTATGGTTGCCGCATCAGCAGAATCAATAAATGTATGCTTTGCAAGCCCCCATTCCTTTCTGTTTCTTTCCAAAAAATCATAATAATTCTTTGCAGTATCAGATGGAGCTACCGGAGTTCCGATTTCAGCATTGTTATATACTCTTTCATCCAAAAGTATATATCTGCCTCTATTTGTTATTCCTGCAAAACTCATGGCTATTGTATCAGGACTTTTGGTTGAATACGCTGTATCTAATCCACTTGTATATATTTCAAACCATTCCGTCTGCTTTTTATCTGCTCTGTTTCTGATAAATGCTTTTGCTTTATCAACTGTAATAACATGATGCTTTCTGTCAAATATGCTGAATACAAGACCTGTAGCCTTTCCTCTAAGACCTAATATTTTGTTTTTATACATTTTGGTTCCAACCGGAACCGCATCTATTTTGTCCTGAATATCCTGCTCTGTTAAACTAGCATTATCATAAAAAGTAAAATACCAATGAACCCAGCCAACTTTTTCAGGTTCATTTAACTCTGCCAGCAATTCATCCGGATAATCTTTAATATACTTTTTTAAAGGTCTGCTATGATTAATAAATTCTTTATATACCGGCAAATCAGGACTGTCAGGATTTGATGTAGTCATCATATACTTGCATCTATGGGATATTTCTCTTAAAAACTCCATATCTGCCGTATTAACTTCATCAATGTAAACACATCCCTGCTGTGAACCCAATACCTTTTTCCAACGTGCCTTATTATCATAACCACACACGTAAATTATCTTTTCACCATTTGGTGTTTGGTACTTAATATGAGATAAACCAATTTTGCCCTGACCTTTAGGATAATATTCAGCTAAACCATCGAACTGATCTAAAAGGCCTCGTTCATTGTTAATTACGTTCTTCTCAACAGTCCCAAGGTCTGCTCCTGCAATAACATGATACTTAATATCGCTCTTTGCCACCATAAGCATAAACTTAAATATACCTACAGTAGTTTTTCCTGCTGCAGTAGTACCTTCAAGATAATCTCGCTTAGTTTCTGTTAATATAAATTCTTTAAATTTAGGTGATAGTATTAACAAATCTACTCACCCTCTCTTACAGGTGTCATTTGAGCTAAAATACTAGCAATGTTATCCAACTTCTCTGCTTTCTTTTCCTCTGCTTCGTTATTTACGTCTATCTTATCAGTATATAAACCATATCTCTTACCAAGAAGCTCAGCTGCTTTATTTGCATCTGAAACTCTTGTAGGTATTTCAACTATTTGGGGTATCTCTTCCTTAACTGTTTGCTTTCTCATTGTCCCTTTTTCATCTGGAACATATGTAGATGTTTCTCTGCTCAAAGTAACTACAACATTTTCTTTATGTTCCCTTCTCATTACTGATGTGAGATACTCCAATACTTCCTGTGCGTCTGCTGTTTTTTCATTGTGCAATTCAGCTAACTGCTTTTCTATATATTCTTTAATCTCCGGCTTATTCATAAGCCTTGAAGCAGCTGCAGCCGCAACATTATCATTTTTGACATTTTGATATGCCTTTTTGTATGCCATTGTTTTGTTAAAATCTGGATCCGACAAAAGTTCATCACAAAATTTCTGTTCCTTAATTGTCACTGCAACCACTCCTTTCTGATTTATTCAAATTGTGTAAACTTATTACGCTTTTTTATTAATGCATAAAAAAGCACCCTAATAAGGATGCTCTTTCATTCTTCGATGACTCTATAAATACTTAATTTCGGAGGAGGAACTTTAGTTCCCTTTAGGTATTTATCATATTATAACAATATCATATGTTCAATATAAACTTCTATCAACACTTTATTAATTTTTCAAGTTCTATTAAAGCTTTTCCGTGTAGTTTGCACACCCATTGATATGTATACTTCATTTCAAGTGCTATCTCTTCCCATTTTTTTGATTGACAGTATCTCTTATATAAGATTCCTCTGTATTCTTCGTTACTTACTTTTGAAATTGTTGTCATAATCTCTGCTCTAATCTCAACTAACTTGCGAACCTCTGTATTCCACTCTTCTATTCTTTCCTCGATTGTGCAAATCGTATCTGCCATCTTGTCCTGCGATGTAGAAGATATAACTCTTTCGCCCTGACTTATTGCACTTGTGCTTGTTACAAGTTCCTGCAATGTCTGTATTTCTTCTTGTAGTCTCTTTATTCTATGTTCTGCTCTGCTTACCTGGAGCAAATACTCTTTAGCTTTGTTTGTTTCTGCCACGTTATCCATCCTTTCTGTTAATCATCATCCCATTTTCTTGCGTCACGTTCCCTGCGTCTATCGTCCCTGGAACTCATACCACAAAACGAGTACATTGTAGCTGCCACAATTACTGTAACTGCTACGATTATTAATTTAATCATTCTGTATCGCCTTCTTTCTCAAAATAGAATTTAATCGGTTCTCTGTCCTCATGTATCATTCCGTACCTCAAAGCAATGTTATATGTACACACATCTCTTTGAAGTCTGTCCGGAATCTTCTGTAGCTGCTTTCTGAATGTTTCTAAATCCATAGTTGCCTTATATCTATTACATGAACCGCAAGCGGGCATGAGATTTTCAATGGCATTTGCATCTATACCTGTTATTTCCTCCAAATACTCATAGTTTCTAAGGCAATGCAGATGATCTACATTAAATCCTTTCTCCGGTATCTCGCAACCACAGTACGCGCAGTGACCATTATACTTTTTATACACTATTTTTCTAATCGACTTCGGTATCGCCTTTCGCATCTTCGCACCTCTTTCTTCTATATGGCTCTCTTTTCTCTGCCCATGCCAAAACTTCATTCTCTACAAGTTCTGTTTCATCAGCATCCCACAACCATCTTTTTAAATACGGATTGTAAATTGCAGAATCGCTATGGATTCCTGTACTGTTCTTAAATGTGATATCATACAATTTATGTTCTTCTGGTAACCTTTCACTGCATGGAATCCAACCATTGCTTGACAATACGTTAATTGCTTCATCTAAAGCCTCCACATCCTTGCTCCATACTTCAGATGCGTCCTTTTGCCTTGTAAACTCTAATGCATTTTGCTTAATACTCTCTAACTGTTCAATTATCTGTGAATTATTCATATATTCCTCGCTTTCTGCTAGTTTTGCATATTTCCAAAAATTTACATCATCTTCACCAGCCGTCGACCAAGAAGTTAAACCGTCATACCAAGCATAGACTTTTCCGTTTTTAAATCTAGCAAAATGTCTTTTTTGCCATTCTTCCTTTTCTGTATTTCTAACCAATATAGGTGTATCAACCTCAACCTTGCTCCAATCGACCTGTTCAACGTGTTCAGATTGTAGCCACTGCTCTACCTTTTTAGGACTACAAGCGTCTTGGTCCTTGAACACACAATCTAAACAGAAAAGCTCATCACACATTTTCGGCTTTCCCGTTATTGAATCGATACCTATGTTTCTAATTATTATTTCCTTTAATTCATCTTTGTAATATTCAATATTAAGCATAATATAATATCCTCCTATTTTTAAAATTATTAGTTGAATCCAGTGTAATATCTTATATGTATATATGCATATTCTCCTTTATGCTTCGAAATTAAACTCATCAGATGAAATCTTGCTGTTGATAATCTTCTGATAAATATCAACATACATTTCATCCTTGTCTCTGTTGTATGTAACTTCTGCATATTTATCACCCATTGGCTGTCCCCAAATAGTACACTTCTTATAGCCTAATTCGTGTGCAAACCACACTAGGTCTAATTCGTTAATGTTAATATTTTCGTTTAATACTTTAATCACTGCATTCTTTGCAGCCTTTTCAAATTCGTAGCTTGTCATTTCTCTCACTCCTTAACATTTCTTAACATTAACATCTTTGTCATTTGCTCTGATGCTCAACTCAATTCCTAATTCCTCTTTCAGAATCTCTATCTGTTCCTGCCATGTAGTGTAATCTTCATCCAGGCAATTAGCCTTGAACATAAATCTGTCTATGGCTCTTTGAACTCTCTTTTCACCAAATCCAAATTCATCATGTAATGTTACTGCCATTAGAATAACCATAGTATCAACAGTATTGAATTTAACGTTTTCAGTAAATTGATTTAATGCTTTTCTATCAACTCCCACCGGAAGACCTATTGCGTTTCTCATTTTCAAATCTTCTTCAAGTGCATCTATTCCCTTTTCCTTTGCAATTCGAAGGGCATATGCCATGCCCTCACGTCTTGCCTGCTCTTCTTTATCTATTCTTGCCATTTCAATCTCCCTTCATTGTCAAATACGTCTTCTATATTCATCTGTCCTTCAAGTTCCTTATTTTCCTGCATTGGCGGTAATTCGTAGTTTTCCGGTACTTCCACGGTAATCTCTATAGCTTCAAATGAATCTGAATTAGTCGGATGCCAATGTTTTCTGG
>ENA-ORUN01001760-ORUN01001760.1-human-gut-metagenome-genome-assembly--contig:-NODE-1760-length-19384-cov-12.743391_pt1 | contig 19384 bp, 18 predicted proteins | sample MGYA00242080_ERZ509209 | MGnify/ENA primary metagenome ERZ509209 (study PRJEB26280, sample SAMEA2338786) | human gut metagenome | biome: human gut; feature: human-associated habitat; material: faeces... | reverse complement strand
CTCTGTCTGGAAATCCGTCAGTATTTTTCTGGCAGTCTTCGCAGTTTTTACATGTATCAAAAGTCTGTCCCGGGCACTCAATGCCCTTATGACTGCTGACCTGCATATTGCAGAAAACGAACTGTGGTTGCACACTGGTGCCGGAATTTTTTATAACGTCATCTGTCTGCTGTTTGTTCTGGCAGCCTGGTATCCTGCCTGCCACTATGTACAGACAATGATCGCAGACGAGAACTTTGCCCAGACCTGGTATGTATTCTGGATTCTTCCGGTGATCTTCATAGGAATGAATCTTTTTATGATTCCTAAATACCGCAGTACTTTATATACCGGGCGGGTCCTGCAGTGTTATATTGTTTTAAGTCTTGTACTGCTCATAATCCTGCTTCTGTTTTATGTCATGTTTCTTATGATGGCAGTCAGCCTGAACAGAAATGCCAGACTTCAGCAGGAGAACCTTTTTCTTTCTCTTCAGCAGGAAAGGTACGAGAATCTCTGCATGGCCATCGAAGAAGCAAGACAGGCCCGTCACGATGTCCGCCATCATTTTGTCCGACTGTCCGCTCTGGCAGAACAGGGTGACATGGAAAAAATTAAAGAATATCTCTCCGCTGCAACCGGAAAAATCTCTGACTTTAACCTGCATTTCTGTGAAAATCAGGCTGTTGACAGTATTTTCGGATATTATTCCGCCCTTGCAGAAAGAGAAAACATTCCTTTTCATGCAGTGGTTTCCATGCCTGCTGAGCTTTCCTTAGATGAGATTAATCTGTGCCTTGTGTTTTCCAATCTGCTGGAAAATGCCATCCAGGCAAGTGTAAAAACAGCGCCCGCCCGCAGAAAGATTAACGTGGAAGTTTATCCCCACCATAATCATCTCCTTCTGATCCATGTGGAGAATACCTTCGATGGCAAAATACAGCAAAAAAACAATATTTTCCAATCCTCCAAACGCTCCGGAAACGGCATAGGAATCGAATCCGTCCGCCACATTACCGACAAAAATGGCGGTACCTGTGACTTTACCTATGAAGATGGTATTTTCTCCGCTAAAATAATGCTCCGGATATAATCAGTTACTGATTATATCCGGAGCATCCACGTATCAATAAAAAACACAATGACATTATTACCTCCTGCAAGTCTGATTTCTGCTTTTATTTCATTTTATTGCAATAAGCCCCGTCGGGGGATATTGATATATTCCTTTTTATACCAGACATATTCCGTTTTTATATATCTTTTTATAAAGAAAAAAACACAGTACAACAGAGATGCCCTGTCATACCATGTTTTTTAGTTATTGTGGACAGTTACTTTACTCTGTCCTATTCTGCCAGCAATCCTGCTGCCCGCATATTCGCAAGCAGAAGATTAAACTGATTTACCACATCTTCCGCACTTGTCGCATTTGCGACCGCTGCCGCAGGAGTTATGGTACCTGCGGGGCCTGTGGGGCCGGTTGGACCGGTTGCTCCTACTGGTCCATCTGCACCAACCGGACCGGTTGCACCTGGACTCCCCTGTGGCCCGGCTGGGCCTGTTGCTCCCGTCACACCAATTGGTCCCTGGATTCCCTGCGGCCCTGTTGCTCCCTGGGCTCCGGCCGGACCCTGAATTCCCTGTGGTCCCTGCAATCCGGTGGCTCCAGTTGCTCCTGTCGGCCCAGCTGCACCCGTTGGTCCCTAGACTCCCTGTAATCCCTGAGGACCCTGCGGTCCTGTTGCTCCGGGGCATCCTCTTGGTCCCATGGGACCGGTCGGACCCGGACATCCACAGTTGCAGCAGCCCTGACTCTAACAGTCAGCTTCTCTGTTTTTTCTGAAAAACTCCATATATTGATCCCTGCTAAAATATTTCTCTCTTTAGGATATGCACAGTCAGTCTTTCCTGTTCCCTTTACTTCAGACAACAATAGTCAGATGTACATCGGTGATCTGTATTTACTGTTTGACTGAGATAAAATACTGCTGATTTTTCAGAAATTCTCTCCCGTAAGGTTTATACGTGCCCGCCTGACAATGATACTGAAACGCTTTTTCAATATCGCCAAGATAATACCAGCAGACACTCAGCTGAATGCATGGAATATAGCCATAGCACTCTTTTTCCACAAAACCTCCTGTCTTTGCATTCTCAGATACCTGCAGTGCATTTCTGTACCAGAATACTGCCTGTTCCCATTTCTTTCTGTCAAAGAAATGTTTGCCTATATCACAGCATAGTTCTCCCGACGGTGTCCGGTATGTCAGTCCCCTGTACAGAAACTCCAGTGCCATTCCATTTTGTTTCAGTTCATAACAGCATCGTGCTGCCACTCTGCATGCCTCCACCTGGTTTTCCACAAATCCCTCCGGTAATTGCAGAAATTTCAGGAGGTTATCCACCGCCTCCACATACTCCCTGTGATAAAACAACTCTCGTCCATAATAAAATCTGTCTCTTGCCGATAATACTTCTCCATCTGATTCCATCTTTTGATATATCTCGAGATTTCTTCTTGAGTATTCCGTTTTTATGCTGTGATGTTCTATCTCACAGTCCAGGTATTCCGTCCTGCCTCTGACGGCTAACGTCTCATGCACCCGTCCCTGCCACTGAAAGTCCTTATCTCTTTTTACTATTCTTTCACGATAATAGACTAATGTCGGATTTCTTTTTTCATCAAAGCCTGCCACATATCGGATCATTACCACATCCGATGATCCGTCTGTTTCTTCTTTCCATCGCTTCAGTTTCAGCACTTCACTTTTCGTAATAATATCATCTGCATCAAGCCACATACAGTAGTCCATCTCTGCCTGAGAAAAAGAATAGTTCCTCGCTCTTGAAAAATCATCCTGCCATTCCTGTTCAAATACTCTGGCATGGTATTTTTCTGCAATCTTTTTTGTCCGGTCTTCAGACCCCGTATCAACTATGATAATCTCATCTGCAATCTCCTGCACAGATTCCAGACATCTGCCAAGCACTCTCTCCTCATTTTTTACGATCATGCAAAGACTGATTGTAACCATCTGCGTCCTCTCTGCCTATAAAACGGAAGATTTTCTACTCTGCTCTTATAATACTTTATGAGATTTGTAATGAACTATATACATGCATTCCACCAAAAAAGGAAGTCGCTATTTGCGACTTCCAAGTCTTTCTTTAAAATCTGCATAACCAAAATCTGTAAGCTGCTGCATCGTATTATCAGCACGTCTGAGCCAGATATCCGGTAACGGCATCCCGTTAAATGTATTATTTTTGCAGGTAGTATAGATGGCCATATCTCCAAACATAAGAAGATCTCCATATTGGGGAAGCTGTCTGAATTTATAATCTCCGATCACATCTCCTGACAGGCAGGTTGATCCTCCCAGTCGAACTGTAATCCTGTCCTCTTCTGTATCATCTGCTCCAAGAAGGGGCGGGCGATAAGGCATTTCCAGTACATCCGGCATATGACAGGCCGCACTGGCATCTACGATTGCAATCTCTGTCTTTCCATTTTTCAGGACATCCAGCACACGGGTCAGAAGGAATCCTGCATTTAATGCCCATGCTTCTCCTGGTTCAAGATAAACCTCTACCTTCCATTCATCTTTTGCCATCCGGATGCATCGTTCCAGTCGTTCAATATCATAACCTGGTCTTGTAATATGATGACCGCCGCCAAAATTGATCCACTTCACTCTGGAAGCCAAATCTCCAAAATGCTTCTTTACAAAAACAAGAGTTGTCTCCAGATCATCGGAATCCTGCTCACAGAGAGTATGGAAATGAAGTCCATCGAGTAAATCCAGAAGTTCCGGGTTTTTCTGGAATGCTTCATCCCACTGTGCTCTTGTCGTCCCCATTCGGCTTCCCGGTGCACAGGGATCATAAATCTCATGTCCATCCTGTGTAGAACATTCCGGATTGATCCGAAGTCCCACGCTCTTTCCCGCTTCTTTTGCTCCTGGTCCGAAACGAAGAAGCTGCGTTGGCGAATTAAACACTATATGATCCGCATACTGAAGAAGTTCCTCAAATTCATCTGCCCGATAACCGGCACAGAATACATGAACCTCTTTTTCCGGCATTTCCTCAGCTCCAAGTCTTGCCTCAAACAGTCCGCTGGCCTCTGTACCCGCAAGATACGGCTCAAAAAACTGATAACAGTCATAATTGCTGAACGCTTTCTGCGCCAGGAGCATCTTACATCCTGTCCGCTCTGCCACTTCACCGAGCAGTTTTGCATTTTTTATAAGTGCTTTTTCGTCCAGGATATAGCAGGGTGTTTTTATATTCCTGAATTCCGGCGGAATGATTCCGCCGGTGGCTGTAAATGGTGCTCTTTTATCCAATCCTTCCATCAGTCTACCAGCTTCGGATCGTGGCTTTCACTGCGCGGCAGGCCATAACGGTCGAGTGCATCCAGGAACGGATCCGGATCAAATTCTTCAACTGTATACACACCTGGTCTGATCCACTTTCCGGTCAGCATCATAAGCGCTCCGCACATTGCCGGAACACCGGTTGTATAGCTGATCGCCTGACTTCCAACTTCGTGATAGCATTCCTGATGATCGCATACATTATAGATATAGTATGTCTTTTCTTTTCCGTCTTTTACACCTGTAAAGATACAGCCGATATTTGTTTTTCCTTTTGTACGTGGTCCAAGGCTTGCCGGATCCGGAAGCAGTGCTTTCAGGAACTGAATTGGAACAATCTCCTGTCCGTTGTACTGGATCGGTGTTGTGGAAAGCATTCCTACATCTTCAAGACAACGCATATGATCCAGATAGCTCTGTCCGAAAGTCATAAAGAAACGAATACGTTTTACACCCGGAATTGTTTTTGCAAGAGACTCAATTTCCTCATGGTGAAGCAGGTACATATCCTTATCTCCCACCTGGTCGAAGTTATATTCCCTCTTGATATCCATCGGTGGGATTTCCACCCAGTGTCCGTCTTCCCAGTAGCTTCCCGGTGCACTTACCTCACGGAGATTGATTTCCGGATTAAAGTTTGTTGCAAATGCATAGCCATGATCACCACCGTTACAGTCCAGGATATCGATTGTATCGATCTGATCAAATTCATGCTTTAATGCATGGGCACAGTAAGCCTGTGTAACCCCCGGGTCAAATCCACATCCAAGCAGTGCTGTGAGTCCTGCATCTTCAAATTTTTTACGGTATGCCCACTGCCAGGAATAGTCAAAGTATGCAGAAAATCCTTCTTCTTTACAACGTTTTTCATAGATTGCACGCCACTTTGGATCATCAGTATCTTCCGGCTCATAGTTTGCTGTATCCATGTAATTTACACCACATGCCAGACATGCATCCATGATTGTCAGATCCTGATATGGAAGTGCAATGTTCATTACCAGATCCGGTTTATAGCTGTTAATCAGTTCGATCAGCTGATCCACATCATCTGCATCAACCTTCGCTGTAGTAAGAACTGTCTTTGTCTTTCCTTTCAGTTTTTCCACAAGTGCATCACATTTTTCCTTCGTACGGCTTGCAATGCACATTTCTGTAAATACCTCATCAACCTGGCAGCATTTCTGAATTGCTACACTGGCTACGCCTCCGCAGCCGATCACTAATACTCTGCTCATAATTTTCTCCTTTTCCTGATAACTGACTGTTTCTTCAACAGTCTTATTTTTATGGTGTCGGGGACGACACTGGTATCATTTTATTTTGCAACTGCCAGAAGCAGTTCACGAAGAACCTTGCATGCCGTTGCAGTTGAAACACCGCTTGCATCCAGCATAGGCGCCAGTTCATTGACATCTGCTCCTACCAATTTCACCTGAGAAACCGTACGGATAGCTTCAAGAAGTTCCACAAAACTCACGCCGCCTGCCTCCGGAGTTCCTGTTCCTGGAAATACTGACGGATCCAGACAATCCAGATCAATTGTAAAATATACCGGAACCTGTTTTTCTTTCAGTTCCCTGACCGTTTCCTTCAATCCCTCAAACGTAAACGGATGAAAATCTGTATGCTTTCTGGCAAACTGAAATTCTTCTCTCTCACCGCTTCGGATGCAGAACTGATGAATGTGATCATCTCCCAGAATCTCATGGCATCTTCGAAGCACACAGGCATGACTTAATTTTGCTCCCAGATAATCATCTCTTAAGTCTGCATGTGCGTCAAAATGAATGATATGAAGATCCGGATATTTAGCTGCTGCGGCACGCACAGCTGCCAGTGTCACCAGATGTTCGCCTCCCAGAAGCAGAGGGAATTTGCCTGCGTTTAATATCTCTTCTGCTCTCTTTTCAATATCTGAAAGTGCCATTTCACTGCTTCCAAAACAAAGTTCCAGATCTCCGCTGTCAAATACTCTGATGTCCATAAGATCTCTATCCTGATATGGACTGTAGGTCTCCAGACCAAAGCTCTCATGTCGCATGGCTGCCGGACCAAACCGGGCACCCGGACGGAAACTTGTTGTAGAATCAAAGGGTGCGCCGTAAAGAACAATAGATGCCTCCTCAAAACTACTTTCGCATCCAATGAAAGTTTCTATATTAGGTAAGATCATAAATTATTCCTCCACTTCTTTCAGCATATCTTCCAGAAATGCCGGAAGATAAAATGCTCCTTTATGGAGTCTTGTCGTATAGTAGCGCGTGCGAAGATTTAATGCATTCCAGGCCTCTGCATCCAGATCATCCACCGGATGATATTTTTTACTGGCAAATCCAAACAGCCAGTAACCCGCAGCAAAAGTCGGTATGTGTGCCTGATAAACACGGCTGATCTGAAAAGTGCTGGCAATTCTCTTATGACTGCGCTGCATGGCATGTGCATCTTCGGCATAGAACGGGCTTCCCTGCTGATTTACCATAATCCCGTCATCCTTCAGTGCGTTGTAACAGTTTCCATAGAATTCACGGGTAAACAGCCCTTCCGAAGGACCAAACGGATCAGAAGAATCTACAATGATGAGGTCATATTTTGCTTCACACCGACGGATAAATCTCAGCGCATTTTCATAATGAAGATGTACTCTTCTGTCATCCAGTCTGCAGGCATTTCCCGGAAGATATGCACGACAGGCTTCGACAACCATCGGATCCATTTCTACCAGATCAATATGACGTACTCTGTCATATCTGGTCAGTTCACGGACAACACCACCATCTCCGGCACCGATGACCAGAATATCCCTTGCTTCTTTATGTATTGCCATCGGCACGTGCGTGATCATCTCATCATAGATAAATTCATCACGCTCTGTCAGCATTACATTTCCATCCAGAGTCAGCACACGGCCAAATTCCGGTGTCTCAAAGATATCGATTCTCTGGTATTCACTTTGCTTCGAATAAAGCTGACGATTTACACGGATACTGTGCTTGACATCCGGTGTATGAAATTCTGAAAACCACATTTCCATTGTCATTCCCTCCCTGCCAGTACATTTAATCTCAAAATATCCGGATCTTCGGGGCCTGTCATATTGCAGCCCTTTGCTTTTGCATATTCAATATGATCCAGAATCTCTGCTGTGATCCGTTCTCCGGGTGCAAGAATCGGAATTCCCGGCGGATAACACATCACAAATTCACTGCAGACCTTTCCCTCCGTTTCTCGAAGCGGCAGACTGCATTTATCTGCATAAAAAGCTTCCTGTGGACTTGTCACTACCTGTGGATCAATATACTCCTGACTGAGAAGTCCTGATCCATCTGTCTGAAAACGTCTGCGGATTTCCGCAAGCGCACTTACCAGTCGTTCTATTTCCTGTGCACGGTCTCCGATGGAAAGATACGCAAGAATGTTTCCAATGTCACCAAATTCTATCTGAATATCATATTCATCCCGCAGAATATCATAAACTTCGATTCCTGCAAGTCCAATATCCAGTGTATGTACACTTAATTTCGTAATATCAAAGTCAAAAACTGAATTTCCATTTACCAGTTCTTTTCCAAATGCATAATAACCACCGATCGCATTGATTTCCTCTCTGGCATATTCTGCCATATCTGCTACCTGGTGAAAAATCTGACGGCCACGCTGTGCAAGATTTCTTCTTGAAATGTCAAGACTTGACATCAGAAGATAACTTCCAGAGGTCGTCTGTGTCAGATTAATGATCTGGCGCGCGTATCCTGCGTGGACGTTCGGACCTGTAAGAAGAAGACTCGACTGTGTAAGACTTCCACCACTCTTATGCATAGATACCGATGCCATATCTGCACCTGCTGCCATAGCCGAAACCGGAAGACCCCCGCCAAAGTAAAAATGCGTTCCATGAGCCTCATCCGCCAGACACAGCATTCCTGCATCATGTGCCATCTTGACAATCGCACGCAGATCACTGCATATTCCATAATACGTCGGATTATTTACCAGAACCGCAACTGCCTTCGGATGTTCCTTTATTGCTTTTTCTACCTGCTCCCTGCGCATTCCAAGTGAAATTCCAAGTCTCTGATCCACCTCTGGGTTTACATAAACAGGAATCGCGCCACACAAGACAAGTGCATTCAAAACACTCCTGTGAACGTTACGGGGCAGTATGATCTCATCTCCGCGTTTGCAGGCAGTCAGGACCATGGTCTGAACGGAACTGGTCGTGCCTCCCACCATCAGAAAAGCATGTGCTGCTCCAAATGCATCTGCTGCCAGTTCTTCTGCTTCCCGGATTACAGATACAGGATGACAGAGATTATCCAGCGGTTTCATGCTGTTGACATCCACCCCTACACATTTTTGTCCCAGAAATTCTGTCAGTTCCGGATTGCCTCTTCCCCGCTTATGACCGGGAACATCAAAGGGTACAACTCGCATTCGTCGGAAAGTCTCCAGAGCTTCATGTATCGGTGCATGATTCTGGTTCAATTTAAAACGACTTCCTTTCATCATTCCTCCATTTCCAGTTTCCTTTGTCTCAACCCTCAAACCACATTCCACAAACTGAGCAAAATAAAAAAACGCAGATTAGGGCACTAAGCCACAAACCTGCGTCTGATCTGTATTCGCATGCGTGTCAGAGTCTATATAGCAATCATACTTTTACTACTCTTATTGATCGTTTCACAAGTCTGCGCTTTGGGCGCATCTCGGTTATCAAAGGAACCTACTTATAAAATTTGAGCTTCTAACTCAATCAATAAGGCAACCAAAGTTACCATAATCGGCAGTGGACCCGGCTGTCCGTATGGCCTTAACCCTGATGGGTGATCCAAAACAATTGCTTTGAAAAGACTCTGTCTGTTACTCTGCATCTTCGTCTCTCAAAATCGACTTTATCATAACATGTAAAAAAAACACTGTCAATAATTTCTTATTTTAACACTTCGCTGTGTTTTACATATATGTTACTGTTCACTCCGTTCACAGTAACTTGGTCAAAATGCATTCCAAATCACCTTCGGTGATGGCATTTTGCCCTGTATGTCTCGGGATTTTGCCATATTCATGGCAAAACGCCTCGCGGGATACTACCTGTGAATAGTAACAATTCTATTCGAACCGGGTCATAAATCATCTTATGAGTATCCTGATCAGCATTTTTATCTCAGGATACCATGGAAAAACCACGGATTTTGCTAAAAACAGCTCCTGCCACAGAACTACGATCGCTCATTTCCTTAATTCCGGGAAATGAAATGATTCATTACTTTCAGATACATTAAAACAGTCTGTCATTGAGATTATTTATTCAGAAACTGCACGTACCGGAAATCCTGTTTTCTGCATTATGGATGACACGATAGCTTCAAAGACTAAGCCTTTGTCACGGGCATTACATCCAATTGAAGATGCGTACTTTCACCAGTCTCATTTAAAGAAAAAACAGGATTATGGACATCAGGCAGTTGCTGTTATGCTTTCCTGCAACGGCATCGTCCTGAATTATGCTTTTGTAATGTACAATAAATCAATTTCTAAAATTGACATTGTTCAAAACATCGCAAAGGAACTGGCTGCCGAATTGTCCGTTACACATAATGGATTTGACCTTGCGACAGTCAAAAAGCGAAAATATTATGTGTACCGATATGAGGGAAACCTCAACGGCATAGAAAATGCGGTAGTTCTTTTAAGTTATCCTGAAAAAGCATTTGGTAATTCCAAAGCACTGCGTGCATTCATCAGTACGCAGGAACTGGTGAGTTCTGCTCTTTCGAGACCGGATATCACAAGATCTGCGGCATTGTTCAGTTGGAAAAGTATCGATATCTTTTCCAATGTGCAAAGGAAAGCGATGATTTTGACTCATTTATAGTTGTAAAGTAAGCACAATCCTGTACCATAGTTACCTGGAAGTTACTGTGCACTTCATTCTCATGGACAAAATACATTCCAGATTGCCTGTTATTTTGTTAATACTTTCCCCGCACAGAGTGCCGCTCCACACGCCGCCTCTTCTTCATATTCAGAAACATACATTGGCATTCCAAACATTTCTTCTGCCAGTTTTCTCATTAATGGATTTCTTCGGATTCCATTTCCGGAGCCGGCCAGGCGAGTGGCTTTTTTCCCGGTAAGCTTGCACATCTGCTCGTACTGCTCATGCAGTTCATCAAGGATTCCGCAGATCACACCAGCCGTCAGTGCACCTGGATGAAAATTCTCCACGCCGATTCCTGTTATCATTCCCCGGCGGGACGGATCACTTCTTGTCCCGGAAAATGCCGTGTCTACTTTCCATACAGCTTCTTTTCCATATTTTTCAAGAAAATCTTCTGCCTGTTCCTGCATCCGGGAATACATCTTTGCCCCGGAATCTGTTCCGGAGACTTCTCGGTAAAACTGTTCCAGCATCGCATAAGCACGACCGCCGCACAAAGAAGCCCCCACAAGGATATAGCTGCTTTCAGTACATGGACGAAGTTCTACACTGCCTCCGCATTCTACAAACTCTTCTGATACAAAAGAAATCTGACTTCCGGTTCCCACATTCAGAAGAACGGTATCCTCAAGATCCCGGACAGAGCCAAACAGGCTCGCCTGATTATCACCGATCGATCCCATTACCGGTACGCCATCTCTGGTTTTTCCGATCAGAAAATGTCCCTTTCTCACTTCCGGCAGATAAGAAGTGTCTACACCCGCATGCTTCAGAGCCTCATACAAAAACTCCTGTCTCTGCAGGTCAAAGCATCCCCAGCTTGCCGCCATGTCAAGTCCGATAACAGGAATAGTATTTCCACACAGGTCCTGCCGTCTTCCAGCGGGATCTCGCCACTTCCATCCTGCCATGTATACAGCGGACTTACTGCCATTCCAGAAGCATCCACATACAGCATCCCATGCATCTGTCCCGTAAATCCAATCCCATCCGGCAGTCCATGTTCTCCCTGCATCTTTGCGAGAAGTTCTCTGACGATCTCATAGATCTGCCCCGGATCCTGTATCTTCTGCTCCGGCCTGCTGCTCTGCAGAAAAGAATTATGTTCCACCGTCTCTCTTGCAAGCTGCTTCCCCGTTTCTGTATCTGTCAGCACGATACTGACTGTTGTCGTGCCGATGTCTATTCCCATGATCTTCATAATTTATTCCGCCTTTTTCAGCACTTCCACCGTAAACGCTTCCAGGCTTTCATAAATTCCATCAGCAATCTCTTTGATCTCCTCTGACGGTGCCAGAACATCCGGGATCATGATCGCGGTACATCCTGCTGCTTTTCCGGCGCGGATGCCGTTTTCGCTGTCTTCAAAGACATAGCAGGTTTCCGGTGTACAGCCGATCCGCTCTGCTGCAAGGAGAAAAATATCCGGTGCCGGTTTGCCATGTTCAACCTCTTTGCCGCTGACAACTGCATCAAAATATTCTCTCATTCCTGCCAGTTTCAGATTACTTTCTATCTGTTCCGGATAACTGCTGCTTGCCACTGCAAGGCGCATGCCCTTATCATGAAAAGCTTTTACAATCCACTCTGCACCCGGTTTCTTCGGCACATACACCTTAAGTTTCTGCCGCACCCGCTTCATGCACTCTTCCATAATGATGCTTCCGTCGGCAACTCCATAATGCTTCTCGATCACCCTGCACATATGTGCACCGCTGGTTCCACAGATATCGCCAACAAAATCAGCCCCAAGAGTCACACCATTCTCTGCTGCCAGTTCATTCCATGTTTCCTGATAGATGTTCTCTGTATCGAACAGCAGACCATCCATGTCAAAAATCGCACCTTTCATTTCCATTTGCTATCTTCCGCCTTCTACTTTCCAGTTCTTCTGTCATTTCGCTTCTCAGGCTGTCCAGTTTATAAAACCAGGTCAGCACAGCGATTATAACACACAATACAACCGGTATCCAGATAAAGCAGACTTCAATGTAGGACAATGCTTTGTCCGTCTGTACTGCATTGGCTACATAGCCGCCATTCTTAAGAAAAGCACCGATCACAAAACTGGTAAGTCCCATGCCGCCTTTTACAAAAAATCCCTGGAATGCAGCGATCAGTCCCGCTACGCTGGAATTTTTCTTGTATTCTGAATAGTCGATCACGTCTGGCTGCATGGCAAAAGTAATGCCAAAGATTCCATAAATCCCAAGTCCTGTGATCACCAGTCCTGCAAGGAGAAAAACTGCGGAATTTTTTCCAAGGAAGATCATCAGGTCTCCCGCTATGTACAGTGCCACACTTACAAACATCAGGCTTCGCTTGCTGAATCTTTTTTCCAGTGCCGGAAGCGCCAGAAGCATCGGAAGACCGGATAAAATGCCAAGGATGCCAACCAGTGACAGCCATTCTGTTCTGCCAAGGTTATATTTGAAATAATACAAAACAGTTGTGTTTCTTACTACATACAGTGAAAAATAAAACAGATTCAGGAGAAAAAGAATCCATGCCTGTCCGGTGAGCCCTTTCAGACTTTCCAGTAAAGTTGTTTTTTCATTGCTGACAGTTGGCGATACGACTTCTTCTGTGCTCGCAAAAGTCACGAAGAAAATCAGCATAGCTGCAATTCCATAAATGGTCATAGTTACAAGATAGCCCCTGGCTTCATTTCCTTTACCGAAAAATTTTACCATTGGTGCTGTAATCGTCATGACGATCGCGGTTCCGATCATCGCACAGATCATTCTCGTGGAAACCAGGATATCTCTTTCATGTACATCCGAAGTCAGTCTCGGAACGATCGTATTCAACGGGATATTTACAACTGTGTATGCTGTACAGAGGAGACAGTACGTCACATACGCCCAGACCAGCTTACCGCTGTTTCCAAAATTGGGGATATAGAAGGTCATAAATGTAAATATTGCAAATGGAATCGCTCCCAGCACGAAATACGGACGTCCCTGCCCCCATTTTGTATGTGTACGGTCTACGATCAGTCCCATTCCTGTATCAGTCAGTGCATCAATAAATTTTGTTACCAGCATCATAGTTCCGGCTGCTGCCGCAGTAATCCCAAATACATCTGTATAAAAAACCATCAGATAAGATGCCATGGTGCTGAACACCAGATTGCATCCCAGATCCCCGATACCATATCCAATTCTTTTTCCCCATTTTCCCATAAGTTTACCTTCACCTTTACCAGTTCATCGTCTCAATTGCTTTTTTCTCAATCTCCAGTCCTGCTTTGTAGCGTTCCATAAATGTATCAAAACCTTTTTTATCCTCTGCATCCGGCTCTGTTGTTTCTCCTGAAAGTTCGCAGAAAATCCTGTTATCCAGATAATCTTCCAGCTTCTCATCCTCTTTCTGGTCGATCAGATACGCTGCCAGAAGTGCAATTCCCCATGCACCACCCTCACTTGCAGTATCCATAACTGTGACAGGTGCATTGACTGCCGCCGCCAGATATCTCTGTCCAACACCTCGTGTTTTGAAAAAGCCTCCATGTCCCATAATCCGGTCAACTTTTACTTTCTCGTCTTCCAGAAGGATATCGAGTCCCATTTTTACCGCTCCAAGTGAGGTATAAAGATGGACTTTCATAAAATTCGCAAGATTAAATCTGCTCTCAGGTGTTCGTAAGAATGCCAGACGCCCTTCATTGAGCATCGTCACATTTTCTCCTGAGTAATATCCATATGCCAGGAGTCCGCCACAGTCCGGATCACCATTCAGAGAATTTGTATATAATTTACTGAACAGTTCTCCTGTATCTGTCTGATATCCCATAAGCTGTGCAAACTCTTCAAAAAGTCCAACCCAGGCATTCAGGTCAGAAGTCCCGTTGTTGGCATGCGACATCGCACATGGAAAACCTGTCGGCGTTGTGACCATATCAATCTCGCGGTAAATTTTACTGAGCTGTTTTTCCAGAACGATCATGGCAAAAGTGCTTGTTCCCGCTGATACATTGCCTGTCCGTGGAGCCACGGAATTTGTCGCGGTCATGCCAGTGCCGGCATCTCCCTCCGGCGGACATAACGGAATTCCCGCTTCCAGATTTCCACTTTCATCAAGGAAAGCTGCACCTTCTTCTGTCAGAATTCCTGCCTGTTTACCCGCTACAAGTACCTTGGGAAAAATATCCCTCAGTTTCCAGCTATAATGATATTTTTCTGTAAGCGTATCAAATTTCTGCACCATATCTTCACAGTAATCGTGCGTACCAGAGTTCACGGGAAACATTCCTGCTGCATCTCCGATACCGATTACCCTGTTTCCGGTCAGTTTCCAGTGAATATATCCACTCAGAGTGGAAACATAATCCAGTTCTTTCACATGTGCTTCCTGATCCAGAATCCTCTGATAAAGATGTGCCACGCTCCAGCGGAGAGGAATATTAAACTGAAAAAGCTCTGTCAGTTCATCAGCGGCCTCCTGTGTATTTGTATTTCTCCAGGTCTGGAATGGTGCGATCTGTTCACCGTCAGCATTCAGTGCCATATACCCATGCATCATGGCGCTGATACCAATTGCGCCAGTGGTCTTTAAGGTCACACCATATGTTTTTTCCACTTCTTTTCGAAGGGAAGTGTAACAGTTACGGATTCCTGCATGGATATCCTCCAGACTGTATGTCCAGATGTTGTCTACAAAGGAATTTTCCCAGTCATGGATTCCAACTGCCAGAACCCTGCCTTTCAGATCGATCAGAACTCCTTTGATCCTGGTCGAGCCAAGTTCAATGCCCAGTGCTGTTTTTCCGCTTTCTATCAGTGCTTTTGCATCCATTTAATTTTCCTCTCCTCTGTCATTCATTTATTCTTAGAAACAGGTGAATGCACCATCAATAACGAAATCTGAACCTGTTGTAAATGTGCTGGTATCTCCTGCCAGATATACACAGATGGATTCCAGTTCTTCCGGTTTTCCCATTCTTCCAAGCGGTGCCATCTCATTCCATTTCTCGATCAGCGGAATCAGAGTTGGGGAATTCAAGGTCAGTTCTGTTCCGATATATCCCGGGCTGATGCAATTTACACGCACACCACGTTTTGCCCACTCAATTGCCAGGGATTTGGTAAGCTGGATAACTCCGGCTTTGGATGCATTGTACGCACACTGTGGCTGCGGTACATTTACAATGTGGGCTGACATGGAAGCTGTATTGATGATAGATCCGCCGCCATGTGCAAGCATGTATTTTCCTGCTGCAATGTCTGTCAGGAAAATTCCGTTCAGGTTAATGTTGATCACTTTGTACCACTGCTCATATGTCATTTCTTCTGCCGGAGCATTGATGCAGATCCCTGCATTGTTGTGACAGAAATCAATTCCACCGAGTTCTTCTGCGACCTGTGCGACCATTGCATCTACCTGCTCCGGGCTGGTGCAGTCTGTCTTGATCGCTATAACTTTTCTTCCTGTTTTTTCTGCAAGTTCTTTAGCAGTTTTCTGTGCCTCTTCAAAGTCAAGATCTACGATCGCTACATCTGCTCCTGCTTCTGCAAAAGCGGTTGCAGTGCATTTGCCGATTCCTCTTGCCGCTCCTGTTACAAAGCCTTTCTTTCCATCCAGTCTCATTTTTTCGATAATTCCCATAATTACCTCTCCTTTTATTTTAATTTATTTTGTAAAATCATTTATCAAATTACAATTACATATTAATCCAGGACTTCTGTTTCGTCAATCCGGAATACTGTCCAAGAAAAAATCATCAGAATTATGCATTCTCTCTAATGGACAACGCGTTTTTGAACTGTTATAATATTTTTATCAAAATATTTTGTAAAATATTTTAACAAAATAAGCGAGGTTATGAAAATGCGCAAAAGTATCACACCAAATCAGATCAAAGAAACTAACCGCACTCTGATCTATCAGTACATTTATAAAAAGAAAAAAGTTTCTCAGCAGGATATTTCCTACGACCTTCATCTGAGCCGTCCAACTGTGACCACCAACCTGTCATCTCTTGAAGAAGATGGACTGATCGTCAAATCCGGACAGATCGATACAGAATATGTTGGACGCAAGGCAAGTGCTTACAGTGTAGTCCCTGATTTTCGTGTGGGAATCGGTGTTGAGATTTTAAGTGAAGAAATCAAGATGATCGCAGTAGATCTGTATGGAACTAAAATAGAACGATATGTTTATGGAATCACCTATCGTGATGAAGACCCTTATTTCCAGAAAGTCTGCCGGGAAATTCTGGAATTTAAGGATAGGATCGGAATTTCTGATGAACAGATCCTTGGGATTGGATTCGCCATGCAGGGACTTGTTTCTCCTGACGGACAGTCTGTGATTTATGGAAAAATCCTCGAATGTACCGGCCTTTCCATCACAGCCTTTACCCGTTACCTGCCTTATCCGTGCACCTTTCTCCATGATGCTGACAGTGCCGCCATCTCAGAACTCTGGGTTTCTCCGGAACTGCAGGATGCCTTTTATCTGTCGCTGAGCAAGCATCTCGGTGCTTCCCTGATCGCCGGAAGAGAACTTGTCACCGGCAAACATGGTCACAGTTCTACGATCGAGCATATTCAGATGCAGCCGGAAGGCAGATTATGTTACTGTGGCAAAAAGGGGTGTATGGAAACTCTCTGTTCCCTGTCTGCCCTTCTTGATGACACAGAAACGCTGGATACTTTTTTTGAAAAAGTCCATGATGGACAGACCAATGCCGTAAATCGCTGGCACCAGTATCTCTCTCATCTGGCAAGATCCATCAATCTACTGCATCTGATCTATGATAAAGATTTTATTCTCGGCGGCTATCTTGCTCCTTACCTCCAGGAGAAAGATCTCTCCTACATCCATGAAGAGATCCGGCGCATGACTCCATTCCCGGAAAGCCAGGATTTCCTGCATATCAGCAAGATGCCGAAGCACAATATCACGATTGGCGCGGCACTGCCGTATATTAAGGAGTTTCTTGGAATTAAATGAAGGAGGACAAGCTCATGCGACTAGCATTAATACAGATGTCGGATTCAAAGTTTTTGAAACAGAATTTGGAAAACTAGGAATTGTCGTCTGCTTCGACCGCCACTATCCGGAAAGCATCCGAACCGAAGCTTTAAAGGGTGCAGATCTGATCTTGATTCCGACCGTAAATACCAAAGCAGAACCTTCAGAAATGTTCGAATGGGAGCTTCGTGCACAGGCATTTCAGAACAGTACCATCATTGCCATGTGCAATCGTGTCGGTGCAGAGGGAGATATGGATTTTTCCGGTGAATCGATCGTTGTTGATGCGAATGGAAATGTACTTGCAAAAGCAGATGATAAAGAACAGATTTTATATGTTGATATCGAGCTTAAAGCCGCATCTGCCATAAGAGCAGTGCAGCCTTATACTCAACTTAGAAGAACTGAATTTTATGAATAAATGGATTTATTTCTTACCCCAATTCGCCATGCTGTTTCCCTGCTGTTCGGAGAATCCTCTGTGTCCATGGACAGGGATTTTATCAAGGGCTGTTTCCAGTGCCTGGAATTCTGCATCGGACAGCTCTACGTTTCAGGAACCGAGGTTTTCGAGGATTCTTCCCTGGTTCTTGGATCCAGGGATCGGGACTACATTTGGATATTTCGGAGATACTTCAATATTTCTTAATCTACGCTTTTCCATCGTTTTCGTCCCCTTTCACCAAAAAAATTTCTCTTATAAATCTTACAGAATAGACATAAACCACTCTACTGTTTTTGGATCATAATGTGAGAAGAACAGGCTTTCTCCACCATCCAGTTTCTCAATAGCAGCCATCTCTTCTGCTGTCAGGCTGAAATCAAAGAGGTCAAAATTCTGCTGCATTCTGTCCTTATGAACAGATTTCGGAATAATGACCACATCGCTCTGGAGCAGGAAACGCAGAGCTGTCTGCGCGGCAGTCTTTCCGTATTTCGCACCGATTTCTGTAAGAACCGGATTAGTAAACATATCCTTGCGGCCTTCTGCAAACGGTCCCCAGGATTCAATCTGGCAGCCGTATTTTTTCAGATATTCTTTTGCAACTTTCTGCTGCTGGAATACATGTGTTTCGATCTGGTTTACAGCCGGTTTTATTTCTGCAAAATGCTGGATATCAAGGTAACGGTCCGGCCCGAAGTTGGATATACCGATCGCACGGATCTTGCCTTCTTTGTAAAATTCCTCCATTGCACGATAGGTTCCGTAGTAATCACCAAATGGCTGATGAATCAGCAGAAGATCCAGATATTCTGTCTGCAGTTTTTTCATGGATTCTTCGATAGAAGCTCTTGCTTTCTCATAACCGGCATTTGTGATCCATACCTTGGTTGTCAGGAAAAACTCTTCTCTTGGCAGACCGCATTCACTGAGTGCTGCTCCTACACCTTCTTCGTTATAATAAGCCTGTGCGGTGTCGATGCTGCGGTATCCTACCTCGATTGCATCCAGTACGCAGCGTTTTGTATCTTCCGGCGGTGTCTGATAAACACCATATCCAAGTTTCGGCATTTTGATTCCGTTGTTCAGAGTAACATATTCCATGATCTTTACCTCCAATTTTCTGAAATGTGATTGTTCATTTTGCTTGCTGTAACTATATAATTTCTAATTACGGTAAATCCTTTTTCAATTTCTACTTTACAGTTTCTTCCCGAAAATGTACACTATTTATATCGCAATCTGCTTTTCATAAAATGAAATGTAAATCAGGAGGACGAGTATGCTGGATCTGTACGAACTGGAACAATTTGTGGCTTTCGCAGAGCTCGGAACGCTGTCCCGTGTTGCAGAGAAATTCCATATCTCAACACCATCTATCACACGTTCCATGCAGCATCTGGAAGAAAGTTTTGGTGTATCATTATTTTCCCGCGGTAAAAACAGGATTGAGTTAAACGACACTGGTCGGTTTACTGTAGAATATGCCCGTAAACTTCTCGCAGATGCAAAGCAGACAGTAGATCAGATTCAGGCTTTCGATACCCGGCGTAAGACAATCATGATCCGTTCCTGCGCCCCGGCTCCATTATGGAAACTGCTGCCAAAAGTGAACTACTCGGCAACAAGTTACCAGAGCATCTGAAATCTGGCGGGATACCG
>ENA-ORUN01001726-ORUN01001726.1-human-gut-metagenome-genome-assembly--contig:-NODE-1726-length-19654-cov-4.274249_pt1 | contig 19654 bp, 20 predicted proteins | sample MGYA00242080_ERZ509209 | MGnify/ENA primary metagenome ERZ509209 (study PRJEB26280, sample SAMEA2338786) | human gut metagenome | biome: human gut; feature: human-associated habitat; material: faeces... | reverse complement strand
ATGATCAAGAAAGATTTAGAACATTTCCCATTTATCAATTGCTTAATGCGTAAAGCTTTAATGTTAATTAAATATGGGATTTTATCATCTACCCACGAATAAATACCCCAATTAACACCCCTCCCCCTATTTGGTTTGGAAAACGAAATTCGGGGAGGGATTTTTTTGTGACATATTATCGAGAGAAATTGCAGAACGAATACAAAAGCAACAGACAGGATGATTAGTTTAATCATTTACTAATTATCTAATTTGTAGAGTTATGCAATTGAGACAATCCATGCGTCGGGCGGCCAAGATGCGGCTTGCTCTGGCGGGAGCTTCGGGCAGCGGCAAAACCTATTCGTCGCTTCTGATCGCTTACGGAATGACAGGCGACTGGTCGAAAATCGCCGTCATTGATTCCGAGAACTGCTCGGCAGACCTTTATGCCCATCTGGGCAGTTATCAAGTCCTCACCCTCGAAAACTATGCCCCCGAAACCTACATCGAGGCCATCGGTATTTGCGAGCAGGCAGGAGCCGAGGTAATCATCATCGACAGCATTTCCCATTGCTGGGATTATCTGCTGGATTTCCACGCCAACCTGCAAGGCAACTCCTTTGCCAATTGGGCCAAAGTTACACCCCGTCAGAACGCCTTTATCCAACGTATCCTTACCTCGTCCGCTCATGTGATCTGCACCATGCGTAGCAAGCAGGATTATGTGCTCTCGGACAAGAACGGCAAAATGGTTCCAGAGAAAGTGGGCTTGAAAGCCGTACAGCGTGATAACGTGGATTACGAGTTTACCGCAGTCCTCGATATAGCCATGAACCACAAGGCTACCACATCAAAAGACCGCACGGGACTGTTCACGGGCCGTCCCGAATTTCTCATTACGCCCGCTGTCGGTCAGGCCATTCTCAAATGGTGCAACCTTTCGAATCCGAGTGTCCAACCTCAAACTCCCTACCACCATGTACCCAGCGTTTCAGCCTAACCCCGAATTTGCTGTCGGTCTGAACTCCGACAACCCTTTTCTCGATAATCCTACCGCAGAGGTAGCAACGATTGTAGAGGAACAACCAGCCCAATCAGCAACAACGGGTGTTGTCGTTCCTTTAGGTGTACGACACAACCGTCACTTTATCGAGGCCAATACCAAGCCCGTCGATATAGCCCATTTGAGAGCGGATTGCGTCGTTCCCGTATTCAGCAAGGACAACGAGGTGACCATCTCCCACCAGAGCTTTATCGAAACGGTGCTGGGTGCTACACACCGTATGTTCCCGCAGGAGGTAATTGACGCTCCCGATATAGTCGTGTCCCATATTATCAAGGGACGGATTCCCGAAGCCATCCACAAACCCGTGAACCAGCTCTTGGAAACCGACAAGACCATCTACTACGAACGGATGGCTTTCTGTTTCGAGATACCCACGATTTACGAGGATGTGGCAGGGAACAGACTGAATCTTTCGATTGGAGGGGTAGGAGCCTATAACCACGAGAACCTCTATTCCAAGAAGACGGTGGAGAAATTCAAGGTCTTCATCGGGTTCAAGAACCTCGTGTGCTGTAACCTTTGCGTTTCGACCGATGGATTCAAGAGCGAACTGCGGGTGATGGGAGTGCAGGATTTGTTCGATGCTACCTTACGCCTGTTCCGAGAGTACGATGCCGAACGCCATGTAAAACTGATGGCCGCGATGCAGGAACGAACCCTTACCGAGCACCAGTTCGCACAACTCATCGGCAAGACACGATTGTACCAATACCTGTCCACAGCCGAGAAACGACAGCTTCCTGCTATGGAGTTTACGGACTGCCATATCAACGCGGTGGCAAAGGCGTATTACACGGACGAAAACTTTTCCAGAGGGGACAATCCAGAGATTGACCTTTGGAGGGTTTATAACCTCTTTACGGGAGCCAACAAGTCGAGTTACATAGATACGTTCCTCGACCGTTCGCTGAACGCTACCGAGCTTATCACAGGTATAGGCAAAGCCATCGAGGGCGATGCCCAATACAGGTGGTTTGTGGAATAACCGAACGAAGAAGAATACCCTTGCTGTTTCACGACGGCAGGGGTATTTTCTTTGATAGGTAAACAAGACGACAATAACCTATATTCAATAGTGCTGTCTGTTGATTTATTGTGCATTATATGGTTTTATATAATTCCGATGCTCAAAATATCGACTTTACGCTGGCATATTCTCGATAATTGAGGGTTGGAATGTTTTGCAACTCCCGATTAGAGGGAATATGTCGGCTTAAATTGAATAACAAAGCATCTAACCCAAGTTACAAGAAACAAAGTTTATTTTCCAGCCGTTTTCCACTTGTTTGGCAACTTTGTTTTGACGAAATTTGAATCTGCAACAACCTTGAAAAAAGAGTGGTTTTGCCGTTGCATTTCCGATGATTGTTTTCTACTTTTGTGGAGAACATATTGAATACGGAAGTGTAACTTTATTCTCGTGCGACGAACGTAGGAAATTCCAAGCACAATAGAGAGGATAAGTGGCATTGCCCTCCCGTCGTATCTTCACGATACAGGCGCGGGGTTGTTGCTTATTTTATCTATTGGGTTTCCTACGACCTGTCGCACTAAAATAAGTCATCAGCCCTGCGCTTCCTTTTTTAACTAATCACATCTGGGGGCTGGAGGTGTAAAATATTCAGCATGTATGAAAAAATGGGATGCTATTCTAACGCTTATGGTTGGATTATTTGCCATAACCATTATATCTGCTCAAAATCTCAATAATGTTGATCGAGTGATAAGTGAGGCCAAAGGATGTTATGCGCAAGCCCAAAAAGCGACAAATCGTGTACAACGATTAGATTTATCGTATCAAGCCATACAGATAATCATGGGAAATCTACCTGATGATGATTTGGCTTCTCAACTACGCTGTGCAGAAACAGTTAAGCCTATGTTGCTGTTTTTTATGGAGAATAGTAAGGAGTTACTTGCTGCCGCTAAATTTACAAATGAAGCATTGCCTGATGGCTTAATACAAGTAATGAAAGATACAAATATGAAAGTGTGCGCTACAATCTTTTGGCTTCTCGACTTAAATTCTAAAATAAAATTCATTTGGGATGAAAAATTTAATACTGAATACGCCTATTTTTTAAGGGGTAGAGCGAAATTCTTTTTAAATATGCCATATATAGATGATATGAATAAGGCAGGGCAGATAGGGCAACAGTTTATAGCGAGTTGGAAACCGACCGAAGAATATTCAACGTATTACAATGAACGCTTTGGCTATTACATCACCTATCCATCTTATTTATATATTCAAGGAGAAAGTCAAAATGCAGACGGAAAATCATTTTATTCCAATAATGCAACGATTAAGCTGTCTGTTGGAGCTCACTTAAATATATTGAATGAAGCGATAGCAGGTTTGGCAAATTCAGAGAGACAAGACCTTACTGCAAGTAATCATTCTATTACATATTCATTTGTAAAAGATAGTAAAGTGATATATTCTGGGTATACTCCAACTGGAAATATCTACTATCAAAAATCTGTTATATGCTCCTTGTATAGTTCTGTATATAAGGAAAAGATCAATCTAATAACAACTGCTTACATAGAATACCCATCAACAGAAAAAACTAAAGGTGATGAAATTATAAAGTTACTAAACAAATTTCCATATAAATAAGAAACTCATACCTTTATTAATTAAAGTAATTAGCATATGTTTTACGAATGTTATGATAAATATGGGCGGTATCTTGGCTATACGCACACACAGAGTGCCGCGAACGAGTTAATACAACGCGCTAATACAAATGCAACCACCGAGGCCTATTCTGCTTGGCTGAAAGCAAAAGTTAGCAGGCCGAATCTCTCGTTTTCAGAGTTTGAAGTTGAGTATAGGAACAATATTCAATCTCAATTGAAAGAAGTAAAGAAACAGAATGAAAAATCATCCGCAAAATGGGTGATTATCATTCTAATCATTACTTTGTTAATATTCATATTGGCAGGAGGTAATTAAAATGAAAGTCATTATTACTATCGTTGCAATCATTGTTATCGCTAAACTTAGACACTTACTGGGGCATGGATTCGTAGAAAAAATACGGATTTCTAATGCGAAAGAAGTTCAGCTCTAATGACACAATTTAAAAGAGATTATATAAGAAAATCCAGCAAAATGCGTCACCTGTTCTATATTATACACATAACATCATTACCTATGAACCGCCATCTACTAACTGTCGCTTATCAGCCTTATTCACACGCGTAGCAAATAAGCTATTAATAAGTTCTGTCTGGAATAAATAATATTAACAAACATAGATCTATTATGCTTTACCTATTTTCTTTGATTATCTGCATTGTTTCGGGGGTATTGTCATGGAACGCAATCGAACCAGAGAATTTTCCACAAGCCATTGTGTTTTTGCTGCTATGGGGATTTCTGACTACCATTGGCTATTGGATACTCGAAATTGTATATCGAAACGTATTTGATACCGAAAAATAATATGGACAATAAACAAATTGACAAAACAATCGGAATACTGGGAGCAGGAATTTTGACAGCAATACTTGTAGGCGGATTTGCCAGTATCTTTGGCAGCACGGCATTTACACTTATAGCTGGAGCTATCGGAGGCTTAGTCGGCAGTGCGTTTCAAGCAAAAATTGAAGGCAACTAAATGAATAAGGCTATGAAAAACTACTTATTTATACTGATAGGCATTTTGTTCGTTTGTTGCCAAAGCCAACCCGAAAGACCATTTACAGAGGCCGAGAAATTGGCTGATAAGCAATACTACCAATTCTTTCATTGGATGCTTTTCGGTGATGGAGATGAAGATACCGCAATCGAAAGCCTGTTTAAGTCTGCGGAAGCAGGAAATTCAGAAGCTCAAAATTTATTGGGAGGGTGCTATGCAGAACGCCCAGATTTGATTAAACGAGAGCAGGCAGATATTGATTCTGCTGTTATTTGGTGGTTAAGGGCGGCGGAACAGTATGAATGGATGGCCCAGCGGGATTTAGCATACTATTATGCCGACATTCAAGATTGGAAGCAAGCGAAATTCTGGCTGAAACGAGCCAAGAAGAACGGATATAAAGATAAGGAATTACAAAAAAGGATTAACAGGCATTTATAGCATTGGTGACATATTTTTCAAGGGGTATATAAACAGAACTTTTCAAAATTGCGTCACATAAGATGAAAAACTACTTACTCCCCATATTCGTCCTGCTGATTGTTGGGTGTGGCAATCACCGTCCACAGCAAACCTATGATGAAATGCTCAATGACATTGTGCAGAATTTCAATAGAGGAACGACAGACGGTGATAGTGTGTTGAACGCCTTTGTGCGGAAAACGCAAGTTGATTCAGTCGCTCGGCAATATTCCAATCCTGCAATGAAAGAAGAAATGATGCTCAACCTTATTTCTGATTATTTAAGTGCAGGGCAAGTAGACAATGCACAGCATCTATACGATAATATGCTGGAATATGCAGAACAGGAATATGGAAAGGTCAGCCAAATGACAGCAATGACCTATTTCGAAAAAGCACACTTATACGAACAAACAGGCGATTTGGACAATGCTATTAAGATGATGCAAAAGTCCGCAGAGGTGTTTGAGAAACTGCCAAAAAATGAATGTAATCAATATAACGATGCAAAAGAGTTTATAAGAAGATGGGAAGAACAGAAATCTAAACAGGCCGCAAATAATATAATTCCATTCTCCTATGAACGGCCGATTAATAAATATACCGTATCTGGAATAGCGAATAAAAATTTAGAATTTGGATGCTATGATTTAACATTGACTTTTCACCATATTGATACGGGGCAAGAATTTTCAGTATATGGAGGCCGAACATTTTGGGGCATGAAATTGGATGATAATTTGGCCTATCTTGATAATAAAGACGGCGATGTTATCAAATCTCCCGAATACGATATTCCGTTCTTCTTTGCTGATTTGGATTTTGACGGAAAAGATGAACTAATAACCGATCTTTCTCCTTATGGCGGCAGTCAGCGGAATGTTGGCGCATTTACCTCTATTTATAAAATCAAGAACGGGAAGGCCATAAATGCAACCGAATATTTTACAAATAAATCTGAAATATTTAAGTCCATAGACCAATATTTTTTCTTTGTAAATAATGCCCGTAAAGAAATCATTTTATATGCAGATGGCGGAGCAATTAGTTTTGGTTGGAAGATTTATAAATTCAATAATGGAGAATATATATACGACAGATATATACATTGTGACCAAAATATAGAACCGAACGGTTATACAGTTGCTGTCTTATCTCCGCAAGGACAATCTATAAAATCGTTTACGGTTAGCAAAGACCAGTTTAACAGAGATAAGTGGAATTATTAAGATGAAAACCAATTTACTCCCCATATTCGCCCTGCTGATTGTAGGGTGTGGGAATAGGAATCCAGCGAATATAGTTGTAGAAAATAGAATAAGGCAAACTGAACAAACCGATTCGATTATAGGAGATAGTTATGAACGAGATACTATACAAGGGGATTTTAACGGTGATGGAAAGATCGAATATGCTTACAGCGAATCAAACCCTGCTGAATATTACAGCCTTGATGAAGTAGATGATGGGAAGCTCAATAATATAACATTCAGCAATCCAACAATTCCTGCCATAGAAACTGAATTTCAGATTGAGCGCTTAACCAACGAGGATGATTTGAATCGCGATGGTACGGATGAAATAGGCTTTTTCACAAGAGCTGTTTCACGCTTTGGAATGTATTGCGTATACTCACTTCGTGGAGGCAAATGGAAAGAAATAGTAAATCTATATACACACGATAGCTTTTATGGTGAAGAGAATGGGAACGACCCCGATTTAGTAAGGATAGACCCCGATAGAAAAGGTTATGTAATTATTAGAACTATTGAATGGGATGATGAAATAAGTTGGTATAAAGAGATTGAAAAGTCGGTAAAGATTAAGTGACATATTTTTCAAGGGCTATATAAACTGAACATCTTATAATTGTGTCACAGATGATGAAGAACTACATACTGATACTTGTTGTTGGCTTAATAATGCTTGGATGTGGCAATAGACAGGTAAGGCAGATTGAGCAGGTTGGAGAAGATTCAACGGAACTTACAATCAAGACATATTATGATACCATCCATTTTAAGTTTAAGTGGAGAGATGCCGATTCTATCCCTTATTTATTTGGCAAGCCATCAAAAGACAAGATAGCTGAATATCAACGACGATTCGATAGTTTGCATCGTACTGAACGTTACGGTTTCTATGATAGAATCGGATATTTCCGAGATATACCCCATATCACGGCGGTAAATGATTTTGCTACTTTATGGTTTACGAATAAAACAACGCCTTATCAAGATGATTTAGATATGATTCTTTGGCGTATTAATGAATATTACCCTCTTAATTCTTCTACAACGGAAACAGAAAATTTCCAAAGATTTTCGGAACAAATTGATTCATTATTATCATACTCGCTCGGCTCACAATGGGATGCTAATATACAGGCATGGTTGGCGACCAAATTACATGAATGTAAGGTAGAAATATACAACAATCGACTGTTGGATTGTAACAATGAGTTTAAGGATATTTTAATTGCAGAACATTGTGCATGGAAAGAATATGAAGAAGCCTTACATGATATATGCGATAAATTAGTTGTCGGGAAACATGGTGGGTCAGGAGCACCACTGGCGTATGGCGAGTTCTTCATTGAAAGCTACGAGCAGAGATTGATTTCATTATTGGATTATTATTTTACTTTGGGTGATTCCAATTATCAGCCGACAGAACGACATAGGGTGATTCCAGATAAAATGGTACATAGAGCATATTCGGATTTCTTTGATATGATTAATTCAGGTTATGAGGAATATAGCGTGGAAGAAAAGCAATGTGCCTTAAAAAATGATATGCGCTTTTGGGATAAATGGATGGCTGAACGTAGAAAAGTATCAGCACAATTACCGATGCCGCTCAAAAAAGTTTATGATAATTGTACGAATAATCTCAAGCGACGAAAATTGATTCAAATAAAGAGCAGATATTGGGGATATGGAATATGTAGCAGTTTTGAGTTGGATTGTATATTAAAAAAGGATTGCTCTGATGAAGAACTGTTTAGCTATGATTATCAAACACGATATGATGCTTTGTTAATCAAGTGACATATTTTTCAAGGGCTATATAAAATGAATTTTTTGAAATTATGTCACCAGAATATGAAGAACCACAATGCTAATCCTCGGCCATACGGTCGGGGATTTTTTTCTTTAGTGGAATTTGCAATCTTACCAAATAATTTCGACATTTGAGTAAATAAACAGCCATGCAAAAATCACCCAATTACATCACTAAACTCCAACCCGACGAAATCTTCGTGTTCGGTAGCAACCTCGCAGGTATGCACGGCGGGGGTGCTGCACGGTTGGCATATCAGAGATTCGGGGCTGTCTGGGGACAGGGTGTCGGATTGCAGGGGCAGAGTTATGCCATACCGACCATGCAGGGCGGAGTGGAAACAATCCAGCCCTATGTGGACGAGTTTATCGAGTTTGCAAAGCAACATCCACAACTGAAATTTTTGGTGACGGAAATCGGTTGCGGGATAGCAGGGTTTAGTCCATCCGAGATTGCCCCGCTGTTTGAACAGGCAGGAGAGGTGAAGAATATCTACTTGCCCGAACGGTTCTGGATGGTTTTGAAATGACTTGCGAAAAGGTTGATGTTGGATAGAAAGCGGTTCTAATCGCGGTTGTATGATTGTTTGAGGGCAGAAAAGTTGTAAATTTTCGAGGAAACTTTTGCAAGTTTGAGAAATTTGCTTACCTTTGCACTCGCAATGAAACCGAAATGGGTATCGTTCTTTGCAAAAACGACTGTGTAAACCACGTTGTAAACCGAACTGAAAAGGTCGGGTGTCAGAGAAAAAGATCGAGTTTCGTAATCATTTGTAAACGAGTTTTATAACTCAACAGGATGGTGCCATAGCTCAGTTGGTAGAGCAAAGGACTGAAAATCCTTGTGTCCCCGGTTCGATTCCTGGTGGTACCACTTAAAAATCAGAGAGTTGCAGAAATGTGACTCTCTTTCTTTTTGGTGTAAAACGGGCGAAAAGCAGGGTTTGTTTTACCCAGTGTTTTACCCATGAGCACAACTATCGAGGTGGTATGCTTCAAATACAAGCCTCTCAAAAACAATGAATTTCCTTTAAGAATACGCATTACAAAAGACCGCAAGACCAAGTATATCAGCCTTGGAGTGTCTGTTGCACCTCAGTATTGGGATTTTGATAGAAATCAGCCCACATTGGATTGCCCTGACAGGGAATATTTGGAGAAACTGATTGCCAATAAATTATGTGAGTGTAAAGGCAAGGTTGTGGAATTGAAATCCGAGAATAGGGAATTTACCGCAACAACCCTTAAAGAACAAATCTCCAAACCTGTGAAGGCCGTGACTGTCGGAGAACTCTTTGGACAGATCATCCGGGAGTTGCAGGATGAACGCAGGACAGGTTATGCTACCTCTGTGGAGCAAGTTTATCGGTCGTTGCTCAAATTCAATAAGCACCTGAGTGTCTATTTTTCTGACATCGACCATTTGTGGCTGAAACGCTATGAATTGTGGCTCCGCAGGCAGGGTAGAGCTGAGAATACCATAGGTGTCCGGTTCAGAACCCTGAGAATGGTCTTTAATCAGGCCATAGAGCGTGGATATGCCAAGATGGAGCAGTACCCATTCAAGAGTTACAAAGTGGGTAAATTGCACGCAGAAACTCCAAAACGTGCCATATCCAAGACAGAGGTGAAAGCCGTTATGGATTTCCCATGTGAGGGGCGGGATTTTTATACCCGGTTTGCCATTGACCTTTTCAGTTTCTCCTATTTGATGGGCGGTATTAATTTCGCAGACATGGCTAATCTCACTCGGCAGAACATTGTGGATGGCAGATTGGTTTACAGGCGGCAGAAAACCGGGAAATTGTTGAATCTGCCTATTCACAGCCGGGCTATGGAGATTATTGAAAGTTATGCTTCCGGGAACATCTACCTGTTCCCTATCTATTCAAAGGAACATAAAACGATCCAACAAAAATTAAACAGGCATCACAAGGTCATTACCAAGGTAAACCGGGCTTTGGCCGAGATAGGCAGGGAGTTGAAAATACCGATTAAACTCACAACCTATGTAGCTCGGCATAGCTATGCCACGGTGCTGAAAAGGGCTGGTGTTCCTACCTCTATTATTTCTGAATCTCTCGGGCACAGTTCTGAGCGAGTGACCCAAATTTATCTGGACAGTTTCGAAAATGAACGGATGAATGAAGCGATGCAACATCTTATATAAAGTTAAGGGGAATAGTAAGTTTTCCCCTTGGCTTTTATTATATTTACTGATGATCATTTAATTTTTTATATCAAATGGAGGATGAAATGTATACAGGGCCATGGGGGCGGGTTAGGAAAATATGGATGGAGGATGGGGAGACACGAGTTTCAGTTCCTAAATGGATTGTTCATGTTCTTTTGGACAGTTTGGATAAAGAATTCATATTGAATACCCTGCTCGATGAGAAAAAGATAGAAATTATCGCTTCTACGATGAATGAGTGCTTGGAACAAATTATTGAGCGATTGGAAGCCTTTGGGAAATATAACTCTGCATCAAAACACAAAGTGGCCTTATCTCTGCTTCGGCAATATAAATCCACTCCTATTCGATTGGATGAGATAGATACGCAATTCCTAAATGATTTTGAACTATTTCTAAGAAATAGGGGCAATCGAAATAATAGCATAGCTACTAAATTCAGTATCTTAAAAGCCACTTATAACAGGGCTGTTGAAGAGGGTAGATTCTGTCCTAAATCCAATCCATTCATCAAATTCAAGGTAGGCAAATTGTGGACCTCCACCCATAAACGGGCTATTGCCAAACAACACATTATCCTCATAGAAAACTACTCCCCACAATGCACTAACACAGAATACATCCTATTGGCCCGTGATATTTTTCTTTTCAGCTACTATACTGCCGGAATCAATTTCGGTGACATGGCACGGCTGAAACAGGAAAATATTGCAGGCGGGAGGCTCTATTACACGCGGCATAAAACCGGGAAATTACTCTCTTACAAATTGATGCCTAAAGCATTGGAGATAATACAACGATACCAGAATCCAACGTCTGAATATCTATTTCCAATCCTTAACAGCAGTCACAAAACAGAGTTGCAGAAATTCAACCGGATTCACAAAGCCCTTGCTAAAACCAACAAGGCCCTGAAACAAATCGGCGAGGAGTTGAAAATCCCAAATAAACTGACCACTTATGTAGCAAGGCACAGTTATGCGACAGTCCTCAGAAGAGCTGGGGTTGCAACCTCTATTATCAGCAGCTCTTTGGGACACAGTTCTGAAAAAGTCACCCAAATTTATCTGGATAGTTTTGAAAATAAACAGATTGACGAGGCAATGCAACATCTTGTATAAAGTTAAGGGGAACGGTAATATTCCCCTTAACTTTTGCTATATTTGCTCAGATAGATAAGTTTTGTATTAAAATGTTAAGTGAGCAGATATGATTGATTTGGAAGATCTGGATGATATCGCAGCAGAGGTTGCAGATATTATGGGAAATGGGAATTTAGACCTTTCCAATTTGAATTTTTCTGTTTTACAGGAGTTTCCTGATGAGGCCGCACCAGTAAAGGAGGAGAAGACGATTTTAGTGGCAACACCTCAACTTTCTGCACCGACAGTAACGACCAAGCAGTCTGTTCCTAATACTTATAAAGACCTGCATGATTCAGCGGATGGGTGGATATCATCCGCTGAAGACAAGGAGGCTCTTATGGATCACGAGATAAATCAGCTATCGGACCTTTCCCTGGAGATCGGCTTCCCAGGCAATGTGGATGAAATAATGAATGCCCTTGAACAGGGAACACCTGTCCCCATTCCTGTTGGAAGCAATAGTGTACAATTGAAGCTATCTTTTTATATGGATAAGATGCCTCACGGTATAGTGGATAAGCAGGTAGCAGGCATTGGAGCAACTTCATTGGAAATTGATTCAAAAAGAAATTCCATCATTGTATTTCCGACCAAGATTCTGGCCTACAACAAATGGCAGCGGAATAAGACCAAACTTCTTTATGTCGGAGGAAAAATCAATGACGAGAGAGATACGACGAGCATAAAAGAAATCCAAAGTTATCTGTCCGACGATAAAGTAGTATACAAGAAATTCCTTGTAGTGGCTGACAGTCTATACAAACTATTGCAGATCATCGGAAAAGAGCACTATAAGGATTATTTTCTGATGATTGACGAGGTGGACATGATTCAGTCGGAGAGTAATTACAGGCCCAGTTTGGAATCTCTTATAGACCATTACTTTGAATTTCCACCCAAGAACAGATGCCTTGTAACCGCAACTATGAGGGAGTTTTCCAATCCTCAGTTGCAACAGGAATGCAAGTTCAACTTATCATGGAAAGATGCACCCAAACGCAAGATACAACTCTATTACACGGATAATCTGGATGCGCTGACATCACAGCAGATACAATTTTTACCTCCGACTGAAAAGATAGTGATTGCCTACAATTCTATCCGGCATTGCAGGAATATCATCAAACTGCTGCCCGATGAACACCTAAAGGATTGTGCTATTCTGTGTAGTGATTCATCTGTAGAGGAAGCCGGGACATATTATGCGGAATTGGCCGAAGGGAACAAGCTGCCTAAAAGAATCAATTTCATCACAAGCTGCTATTTTGCAGGAGTGGACATTGAGGACTACTATCACCTTATTACGGTTTCCAACGCCCGACAGAACTATTAGATGCTTTCCCCGGATAAATTGACGCAGATACATGGAAGATGCAGATTCTCGAATGGGATATTGAGCGACACCATCATTTACAACACCCGTGAAAAGTGGCGACAGAATGCAGATGGAGATTACCAAGCCACCCTGCTCAAACAGGCTGACGCTCTTCTTCACCTACAAAAATCAGCCTCCGAGTTAGCAGAACAAGATAAAGATTTACTGGACTTATTCGAGATAGTTAAAACTGCAATCCGGGAGAAAGGAGCGATTTCTATTTCTGGAGAGAGACCTATCCAGTTAACTCGCAGAGACTATTTCAGCAAGGATGTGGTTGCATATATGAATATTGACTACCTTGTAGAACGTCAGAAGCTGAGTAATACCATCTATGATTCGATCGCTCACTTGCAACTGGCTTTGGAAGCGCAAGGGCACAAGGTAACATTCGAGAATAGATATGGAACATTCCCCCTGTCCGAGCAACAGAAAAAGATAGAACAAGTAAACAAGGAAGAATTACAAGTAACTGTTGACAGGCGACTTGCTGAAATAATTGATGAGGTACGAGAGATCACTAAATCTCGACACCTGACAGCAGGAGAAAAACAAACCTTTCAATCCCGTAAAGGGTGCTCGGCATTTGTGAACAGATTCTATTCTCTTCAAAAATATGTAGATGCAAACACCCTTATTGACCATCTATGGGAAATTCGCCATAGCGATAAGAGAGCCTATAAAAACCTCCAAAATGCCGCTGTATTCTGGGCCCTGGATGATAAGCACCCATTCAAACGGGATTTACTCAGGGTATTCAAGATCGGCAGAAAATATAAAGCCTCGGAAATACAAGAGCTGACTGCTCCAATAGTAAAATACCATCTTCACAAGACTATCAAACAGCGTGCATCAGTAAGCCTGTTGAAAGCTCTATTCTTGGTAGAGAGACCTAAAATTTACCTTATAAAGGGAAAAAATCCAATGGGATTCAAAAAGCACGGCCCGCTGAGAATCCCAAAAACCGAGGAAAATCTACTGAAATATTTCTTACTATAAATCTCTGATTTACAGAAAAATAACCGCCAAAATATTTGCAAAATACAAAAATTTTACTTATCTTTGTCTTGTCTTTCAGGAGGTTAGGCCCTCCAAGAATCCAATTTAAGTATCATTTTTAAGTGTGTTCGCATTTTATGCGAATCTATATTACCTACCTTCTTTATATCTCTACTAATAGATAGTAAGTAATATAGAACAGCCTAAAATACAAACACCATTTTTGCACCCTATGAAAAATTATACGGTTATCCCCACTGAAGCAGCTGAGAAGCTGCCTCTCAATGATCTTTATGTTTTTACTGCTCTCTGCCTGACAGCACATGATGATAATACAACGGATGTCACCTATGAGCAATTAGCCGGATTTACAGGAAAATCCCTGGGTTACATAAAGGATCATTTTGCCAAAAGACTGAAAAATAGCGGTCTTTGTACCATTGAAGAATTTGTAAGAAACAGCAACAGGCGCAAAAGATATATTTTGCCGTATGTTCCTGAACAATTTAGGATTATCCACAGAGGGGTATTAGAAGATAATAGGCTCTCATCCGAAGAAAAGGGCTTCCTGCTCGCTCTCTATTGCATAGGGTTTAATAATTCATTCAATATGGGACTATCTGCAACGGAAGCCATTAAGAGATTAGGTATTTCAAGAACAGCTTACTACAAACACTTAAAATCTTTACGAGTTAAAGGCTATATAGGGCTTGCTGGTGATTATCTGCAAAATCCTCAATTTGACAATTATCCCGATTCATTAATGCTGACATGTGATTGGTTAGGGCATCAGACTTATAAAGAGTGGTTACATGGGAAAGAACCGTTTGAGTATGACACTACTAAAATGCTATTTATCCTTTATCGGAATTGCTCAGATAAGCCATTATATAATTATAAAACTAAGTGCGCATAAGGGCGGGATTATCCAACTCCTGCCCTTATCCTAAGTAAATGAATCTGTTGGTGTTGGCAAACATTATTATTAATAAGACATTATTTCCTGACCCCTAAGTTCTAACTATTTTATTTTTTTTTCAGTTTTGTCCGCACACGTTTGCCCCAATCACCACATGACCTCTCCCTGCACTCGGCGTGGGGATGGTCCCCCGCCACAACACTTTAATCTAAAATTTGTGGTATGGAAAGCAATCTGAAATTTATCGAGACGTGGGAGGTAGCCCAGTTCAAGGCCCAGCAGGGAGTTGAGAAGCTGGAGGTAAAACAGAATCCCCACACAGGCAAGGTGTTCTTTGTCTATGGCCTTGAAACAGGCCCTTGCAGTCGGAAAGTAGAGACAGGACAGCTGACAGACCCGGTAGTCTCTCAGGTGTGCAATGCCGAGACAGGGGAGATGTTTATGATGCTCCATCAGCGGGGCGAAGGAGGAGCCCCTACATTGGCTGTGTTTTAGACTGATTAGGGATTCTCAGGACAGGCAGGAGGCTTTGGGGCTTTCTGCCTGTTTTTTTATGTTCAGATAGATACACACCTTAATTTCATACATCATGTTAAACATCCGTCCTTCTACAAGAAAGCAGGCCAAAATCAAATTGGCCCTTCAGGGCTGTGCAGGTTCGGGCAAAACCTACTCAGCCCTCCTGTTAGCCTATGGCATGACCTCTGACTGGTCTAAAATTGCCGTCATAGATTCTGAAAATGGCTCTGCCGATCTCTATGCTCACCTCGGGACCTACAATGTGGTCTCCCTCGGTGGTGATTATTCCCCGGAGAATTACATCGAGGCCATCACCTTATGTGAAAATGCAGGTATGGAGGTAATCATCGTGGACAGTATCTCCCAATGCTGGGACTACCTGCTGGATTTCCATGCAGGACTGCAAGGCAATTCCTTTGCAAACTGGGCCAAGGTTACACCCCGGCAGAATGCCTTTGTGCAGAAAATCCTCCAATCTCCCGTGCATATCATCTGTACCATGCGCACCAAGCAGGATTATGTCCTCAATGAAAAGAACGGCAAGATGGTCCCGGAAAAAGTGGGCTTAAAAGCCATGCAAAGGGATGGCATGGACTATGAATTTACCGTCGTTCTGGATATAGACCTCAAACACCATGTGCAGGCTTCCAAAGACAGAACAGGCCTGTTCATGGGCCGTCCCGAGTTCACCATCACTCCCAAAGTAGGCCAAGCCATCCTGAATTGGTGCAACCTCAATCCCCAATCAAACATCATTCAACCCCAAACCCCTCAAAACTATGGAAACAGCGCTCCAACTCCATCCCGTTAGGCAAGAGATTATTCCTCTGCCGACACAACATCCTATCAATATTACACAGCCGCTCAGGACGGATAAGACCACACCCTTTATAGAGGCCAATACCAAAGAGGTTTCAATCCGCCACCTGCAAAGTGATTGTGTGGTCCCGGTTTTCTCCAAAGACAACGAGGTAACCATTTCACACCCTGCCTTTGTGGAGACAGTCCATGAGGCGGCTCAGCAGTTCTTCCGGGGAGAGGCCATCGACAGCCCCGAAATAAGGGTGAGCCATATCATCAAGGGCAGAATCCCCGAGGCTATCCATAAGCCCGTGAATCAGCTTTTGGAGACAGACAAGACCATCTACTATGAGCGGATGATGTTCTGCTTTGAAATCCCCACTATCCATGAGGACATTGACGGAAACCCCTTAAAGCTGACAGTAGGAGGGGTAAGGGCCTACAACCATGAAAACCTCTACAACAAAAAATCTGCGGAGAAATTCAAGGTCTTTGTGGGCTTTCAGAACATGGTCTGCTGCAATATGTGTGTCTCCACGGACGGCTATAAGAGCGAGATCAAGGTGATGAATACACAGGCCCTCTTTCAGGCTGTCATGGAGTTGTTTCAGCTCTATAACCCCGAGAAACACACAAGGCAGATGCAAACCCTTGTGAACTCTTCCATGACAGAACATCAGTTCGCTCAGCTCTTGGGAAAGTCACGGCTTTATCAATGCCTGCCCCAGGAGGATAAAAAGAGACTGCCCCAATTGCTGATGACAGACACCCAGATCAATCTGGTGGCAAGGGCTTATTACCAAGACGAGGCTTTCGGAGTAGATGCACAGAGCCGAGAGATTTCCATGTGGAAGGTCTACAACCTACTTACAGGGGCTAATAAGTCCTCCTACATCGACAATTTTCTGGACAGGGCACTCAATGCCTCGCAACTGGCTGAGGGTATCAACAAGGCTCTGTATGGAGAGAGCGAGTACAGGTGGTTTGTAGAGTAATTCCCGCACTTACTTTCTAAATAATTCAAAAGTATGTGCGTGGGGTTTTCCCGGAAATCCCCTCTGTTATTAACTTACCATCCCAGCTATAAATAGTTTTCTTACCGGAAGTGCTGCGGTCTGTCTATTATCCATTATGATATGAAAGTTGGAGTGTGCGCACTTAATTGCTTATAATAATGGAATCTATCTGCGCATGAGTTGTACATCTATCTCTCTTATATAATGGAAAGATAGGTGTACAGACTCTCTAAAAGAGCGCCGGGAATTATCTTTTGTCTGAAATTTGTGTATTTTTGTGCGTATGGATGACAAGTTGCAACAGATCGACACCCTTTTAGGTGAACTGAATCAATACAGGGCTAATGAGAATTACCGCATCACAGAGGCCCTGGAGATTGAATATACCTATGACAGCAACCGCATCGAGGGAAATACCCTGACCCTCCATGAAACGGATATGGTGGTCAACAAAGGTATTACCATTGCAGGCAAAGGGTTAAGGGAGCATCTGGAGGCTATCAACCATAAAGAGGCCATTGATTTTATTAAGGACGTAGCCCAGAAGAAAGAGCCGATCTCGGAACGTGTGCTTTTGGATATTCACGCCATTGTCCTGCACAGCATAGACAAGGACAATGCAGGGAAATACCGCCGTGTACCTGTCATTATCAGCGGTAGCAAGCATATTCCTCCCCAGCCTTATCTGTTACAGCCCAAAATGGACGAGTTGTTTCAATGGTACGAGGCAAACAAAGATTCCATGCACCCGGTTGTATTGGCCGCTCAGATGCACGAGAAACTGGTGTCTGTTCATCCCTTTATTGACGGGAATGGCAGGACAGCCCGTCTCGTGATGAATCTGATATTGATGCAACACGGTTATCCCATAGCCAATATCAAGGGGGACAATGAGACAAGGCGACGCTACTATGAGACTTTGGAGGAAGCATCCTCGGGAGATAACTCGGCTTTTGTGGAGTTTATCGAAGATGTAGTAATTCAAAGTCTGACGTACTATCTGAAAATCATCCGGGGATAAGCCGGAGATTTGAATACCAATGGGAGGTGTGGAGCGATCCATGCCTCTTTTTTTATTCGGGTGCATTCAGCTATCATTTGAGACGTACCGATTATGCACTATTTTAGAGTACTGAATTTATGAAAGATTTGTATTTGACACTTATCGGAGGGCTTATATTTGTCCTTGTGGCCTACATAAGAGCAGACCCCCGCAAGAAAGAGTAAACATTTTCTCAGATCAATATTGATTTTCTGAAACTTTAAACCGAAATTTGTTGTTACAATACCCCGTTGAGTCGTTGTATTTAAAAAACATTTTCTAACTTTGTGATGCTATCCGCTGGGTAGCGACATATTGATTGATGAAAGTGTTTAGCTTTTATCCTTGACAATAAAATTTGGCGATTTTAAGAGAACAAGGGTAAGCAATACAAACACTCATCACTTGCGTAGCTATATCATCCTCGATATACTGCTCAAGTGTGGGGTATTGTTTATTTGTTCTCGGGCCACGCCAAATGCCTATTGTCAGATAAACTAACAACTCCACACTTTCTTTTTTTATAATCCCCTTGATTCGGAGTTGGCTGGGGTAAATATCTAAATCCAATGATTAATTTAATCTATGAAAAAGGTGAATTTCGTTTCGAAAAAGCCTTTGAATCTGTCACACCACAAACAATGGATGTCTTTCTGACAGTTAAAGATGTGGTTCCCGACACGCAGCAACCTGATTTAACCCAACAAGCTTGCCTATTTATCAATAAAAAGTTGGGAACGGAATATTCGACTGAGGGATTAGGTGATTTTTCAAAGACCGAAGAAAAAACGATTGTTTCGATAACTGAAATTAATTTTAGACTATACCAGAAATGAAAACACTAACCATATTATTTGTTGCGGCCATAATGATGGGCGTAGGATGCAGTAAAAGCGAAGACAGCGAAAATAATCCAGACAAACCCGATAAACCGAGCCCATTACCTGATTTACCGGACCCAAATGATGTTTGTTCTTGCATGGACGATATCATTTTTATGCAATATTGTTATGATAATTTCGATGTTAATAAGGATGGGAAAGTTTCTAAAATAGAAGCCTCTGCTGTTGCTAAAATTGATCTTGCGCGTCAGGAGATTAAAACATTGACGGGTATTGGTTATTTCTCTAATCTCGAAATATTAAATTGTAAAGAGTGTCACGAACTCACTACAGTCGATCTAAGCAATAATTTAAAAGTTCGAATTGGAGATGAGATGTTTTATACCTGTTCCAAGTTGAGCAAAATTGTTCTTCCGAATAATATTCTTGAAATTGGCGAGAGTGCATTTTATGGCTGGAGTAGTTTAAAAAATATAGATATACCGGACAAGGTTACTGAAATTGGGGATAGTGCATTTAGAAGATGTATTTATAACCATAGAACAACCAAAACTAATCAGAAATATCCGAGTGTAAATCT
>ENA-ORUN01001683-ORUN01001683.1-human-gut-metagenome-genome-assembly--contig:-NODE-1683-length-20089-cov-4.538235_pt1 | contig 20089 bp, 23 predicted proteins | sample MGYA00242080_ERZ509209 | MGnify/ENA primary metagenome ERZ509209 (study PRJEB26280, sample SAMEA2338786) | human gut metagenome | biome: human gut; feature: human-associated habitat; material: faeces... | reverse complement strand
GCTGCCATAGAAAGTGCTGCAAGTTGTTTCATTCTTTTTTTCATACTTTTTTCCTCCTGATTTTCTTTCTCATTTCATCGAACGAAATGAACTTTCCTGATGACTCTAATCTTAGCAAATAAAATATTAAAAAAACATAGAACAATCTACACACTATCTATAATTTTGTTACCTGATATCATAGCAGAATCCACAAACTCTATTGACATGACCCGCTCTAAATGGTACGATTTTCACAAATAAAATCCAAAAATTTTAACAAAGCAGGTGAAAAATATGAGCTTTCAGACACAAATTTTAAGATACACCGATCAAGAACTTGCCTCTCTGATTGAAGATGAAACAGCAACCGAAGCCCTTGGAAAAGAAGCCGATAAGGTACGCCGTGCCAATTATGGCAATGAAGTTTATGTACGTGGTTTAATTGAATTTTCAAATTATTGTAAAAATGACTGCTACTACTGCGGTATCCGAAAAGGAAACCGGAAAGCAGACCGCTACCGCCTTTCTTTTGACGACATTTTATCCTGCTGTGAAGAAGGATTTGCTCTCGGTTTCCGTACCTTTGTACTGCAAGGTGGAGAAGACCCGTGGTACACGGATGAGAAAGTCTGTCAGATTGTTTCTGCTATTAAAGAACGCTTTCCGGAATGTGCCGTCACGTTATCGATTGGAGAAAAATCAAAAGAAAGCTATCAGGCTTATTTCAATGCCGGTGCAGAACGCTATCTGCTTCGCCATGAGACAGCCGAGCCTGAACATTATCAGAAATTACACCCTGACAGCATGAGCCTTGAAAACCGCAAACGCTGTCTCTTTGATTTAAAAGAAATCGGATATCAAGTCGGTTCCGGATTCATGGTCGGCTCTCCTTATCAAACTGCCGAAAATCTCGTCTCGGATCTTCGATTTTTGCAGGAATTACAGCCTGATATGATAGGAATCGGACCTTATATTACCCATCAGGATACCCCGTTTGCTGAATTTCCAAGCGGAAGCCTGACTAAGACCCTGCGTCTGGTTTCGATTTTAAGGCTGCTCTTTCCTTATGCACTGATTCCATCCACTACTGCACTTGGAACGATTCATCCGGAAGGACGAGAATTAGGGCTAAAAGCCGGAGGAAATGTCGTAATGCCAAACCTCTCTCCGGTATCTGTTCGTAAAAAATATGAACTTTATGAAAATAAAATCTGCACCGATGAAGAAGCTGCACAGTGCCGAGGATGCCTTGAAGCAAGGGTAAAAAAAGCGGGGTATCAGATTGTAACGGCAAGAGGTGATGTAAAAAAACATTAAACATAAGGGACGGAGTTCGTGGCAAACGCCATAAATTCCGTCCCTTATTTCTTACTGCAGTGCCTGAAGCATCTGAAGCATTGTCATTTTTGTAATTGGATGACGTTTCCACGGTGCAATTTCTGCCATTGGAATTAATACAAAATCACGTAAATGCATTTCAATATGTGGAATATGTAAATCCGGTGCATCGATTACTTCGTCATCGTAGAGTAAAATATCCAAATCCAAAGTACGAGGTCCCCAGTGGATGATTCGTTCTCGGTTAGCATCCGCTTCGATTTCATGAAGCAGATCAAGCAGTTCATAAGGTGGCAGCAGAGTTTTAAGTTCCAATGCTCCATTTAAAAAATCATCCTGTTCCACTCCGCCATAAGGTTCGGTTACAAGATAATCCGAAACCCGAATAACACTGCAGTCGTCCGCTGCATCAAGCAAGGCAACCGCACGGTCAAGATATGCTTTTTTATCACCCATGTTAGAACCAAGGGCAATATAGGCAGTATGCCAGCTTCTGCTGATTTCGACTGAAACGGTATCAAGTGGAAGATTGATTGGTGCCCATGGTTTTTTTACCGTAATATCTACCTGTCTCACAAGGTTAGAATAAGTTACTAAGATTGCATGAGCAACTTCTTCTGCGATTTTTTCAATTAAGTTCCAAGTATTTCCCTCTACGACTTTTTTCATCAGATGGGAAACTTCCCCATAATTAATTGAATTTTCAAGGTTATCGGTTAAGCCTGCCTTGCGGGTGTCTGTGTGAAGAACTGCTGAAATCACAAATTTCTGTCCCAGAAAATTTTCCTGCTCATACACACCGTGGTTGGCGAATACTTCTAAATCTTTGACAGTTATCTTATCCATAATAAGTTCTCCAATTCGTTATTAGTGAGCAAGAATTGCTTTTGTCATCTGAATGATACGTTTATTTTCTTTGATATCATGCACACGGACAAATGCACAGTTTTTCATCACACCGATTACAGTTGTGGCAAGTGTTCCCTCTACACGCTGGTCAGCCGGCAGATTCAAAGTATTTCCGATCACAGATTTTCTGGAAGTTCCAAGTAAAATTGGGAAACCAAGTCTGTGCAGAACGTCTACATGATTGATTGCAGCGAGGTTCATTTCATAAGTTTTTCCAAATCCAACACCTGGGTCTAACATGATTTTATCATCAGCAACTCCGGCTTCTCTTGCGATTTTAACACATTCAGCCATCTCACTTACCATGTCCTCTAAGAAATCATTGTAAACTGCTTCATCTTTGTTATGCATCAGACAGCAGGCTGCATTATATTTTGCGGTCATAAGTGCCGTTTTTTTATCAAATTTAAAGCCCCAGATATCATTTACAAGGTCTGCGCCTGCCTGAAGAGCAGCTTCTGCAACATTTCCTTTATAAGTATCAATGGATACCGGAACGTCGAAATGAGCTTTTACTGCCTCTACAATTGGAACTACTCTTGCAATTTCTTCTTCTTCTGAAATTACGATATGTCCCGGGCGTGTGGACTCTCCACCGATATCTACGATATCTGCGCCTTCTTCTACCATTTCTTCTGCATGGCGAAGTGCTGCGTCAAGGTTATTAAATTTTCCACCGTCTGAAAAAGAGTCCGGAGTTACATTTAAAATACCCATAATATAGGTTTCATTTTTTACATCAAATTCACGATTTCCGATTTTCATAATTTTTTCTCCAATTTATTGATTCATAAGTCCGTTCTAATTCTAATAAAATAATGCTAAATTTTTCTTGGTATCCGGCCAGTTACATTCTTCGATTGCCGGACATGCAAAACAGTTGCGGGATTGTTTATCCGCACGATAAAGATATTTTGCAAGAAGAGAATCCTCCTCAGAAGATTCTTTTCTGTGACCGGCGATGGCTTCTGCAACCTGTATAACTTCTTCTTTAGAGAAATCACAGAAAGTCATAATTTCATCCGCTATCCTCGCACCGGAAATATGGTGTGGAGTACCAAGTGAAATCTGTTCATAGCGTCCGATATCATGCAGCAGGGCTGCCGCATAGATCAGTTCTTTACTTACGTTTGTTTTTTCTTCTAAGGTATAGATGTACATCAGTCTTGCAACATCAACAAAATGTTCCATTGTATGACGGCAGAACTCACGATCTTTTTCTGCATCCTGTAATAATTTAAACTGTTCCTGATACAATGGATGATTTAAAATTTTCTGGATTCGTTCCATAAATGAATCAACCTTTTACCATCTGGAAGAAAGTCTGCTGAAGGTTAAAGTCTTCTGCAAAAGCACCGCGAACCATAGTTGTTACGGTTTTGCTTCCCGGTTTCTGAACTCCACGCATGGTCATGCACATGTGCTCTGCTTCAATCATAACCATAACGCCCTTTGGCTGAAGGTGTTCTTCTAATGCATCTGCAATCTGTGCAGTCATATTTTCCTGAATCTGTGGACGTCTTGCAAATACTTCGACTGTACGGGCAAGTTTGCTAAGACCAGCTACTTTCTCATTTGGAATATAAGCAACGTGTGCTTTTCCATAAAATGGAAGTAAGTGATGTTCACAGGTAGAATAGAACGTAATATCTTTTTCTACTACCATATTATTATTGGTTGCATGAAACTGTTTTTCAAGATGTACACCGGCATCTTCATAAAGTCCGCCGTAAATCTGTTCACACATGCGTGCAATACGATCCGGTGTTTCTAAAAGCCCTTCTCTGTTTACATCCTCTCCAATACCTTCTAATAACAGGCGAATGCCCTGTTTGATTTTCTCATGGTCCATCATGTCTAAAAAGTCCTCCTCTAATATCAAATAAAATAATTGTACTGTGTCGGGATGTAAAAACAGGATAGGTAAAATAAGCACGAAAAAAACATCCCGATGTGAATAAGTCATCTGGAATAAATAATAATTTTTTATATCCCTTCACAATCGAGATGTTGCTGTCATCTGTGTGTTGCAACGGGTGCGGACTCCATATCGTAAGACGAGCTTTTCGTTTCTGCGGCAACTCCCCATCCACTGAACACTTAACGCATAGAATCCTATTTTGCATATTATTTATCTGCGGCTATTATAGCATCGAGTACAGAAGAAAGCAATAGAAATCCGTAGTTTGCAGGGGAGTTTTGGAAGGTTTTTCCTGTTTATGTAAAATTCAAAAGAAGGGAATGTAAAACAATGAGACAAAGAATCTGAAAATTAAATAAATAAGTAGAAATAGCCGCTAAACTGTTGGTATGATATAATATTAATATAGAAATCTAAGAAAACGATTTGCGTATTCATTTTTTTAATTCTTTCAAGGAAAGGGGAAAATGTAATGAAAAAACAGAACAAATCCTCTATTGTATGGTTTATTCTTAGCGTTATTGCAATGATTTTCTTGACAATGCGAGTTGCGATGAACTGGAAATTGAAGGGTGCAGTATTGGTGTTTTTTATTTTGGGTATCGTAATAGAAATTATCTGGATAGCAAAAAATATAATAAAATTTTTTCGAGAATATGAATAAAAAGCCTCCTGATTTTAGAGTCCCAAAAATAAATGGGCCATCCTCAAACTGGATTAGCCCATTTATTTTTTATTTTTCTCGATTTGCCAACTCTTCTGCAATCTGTGGCATTTCACGGTCTAATTTGTAAATCACCAGCATAATTGCTGCAACCACCCAAATGATGACCGGACCCCATTTATAGATATCAGCAATCATTGAAATCGCACTTCCTGGCTGTACTACATCTGCTCCCTGTGAACTGATATATCCACTTGCAGTCATTAAAGAAGTAATCACTGCACTTGCAATTCCTGAACCTACTTTAAATCCAAGACTTGCGCCTCCAAAAATCATGCTTTCCTGACGGAAACCATTTTTCCAGTAACTATACTCTACCACATCTCCCAGCATACCAAATACTGTCGCATTTAGCTGTGCTACACCGGCTGAACGAATCAATGTAATCGCAAACATATAGTAGAAGTTGTTTGGATTTAGCATAAGACATACCTGCGCTGCAATCGCAACTACTGCACCGGCGAGTGTAATATTTCTTTTCCCCCATTTCTTGATAAACACAGGACAAACCATCGCACCCAAAATAATTACAATCGTCTCTGCAAAATATAATACACTGTACATCCATGAATCATTATGGAAGATATATTTACAATAATATGGAAGACTTGTACCAATAATTGTCATGTGAGTAACCTGAACTGTCCACAATACCAGTACACACCAGAAATATTTATTTTTAACCAATGCTTTTAAGTGAGTCAATACCGGGATTTTTTCTACTGTTTTTTTCTGCTCTGTTGTTATAGTTTCTTCACATTTTAAGAAGCAGAATAAGAGTAATGCCATAGCAATGACAACCCATAATCCCATTGTTTTAATCCATGCAGCCTGATCATTTCCAAATAATTTTACGATTGGCATTGTAAAAGTTACAGAAATAATTCTTCCAAACGGAGAGATAATCATTCTGAAAATTGATAATAAATCCTGCTGATAAGAATCTCTTGTCATTAATGCAGATAATGCGCCATAAGGTGCATTAATTGTGTCTTATAATTAATTTCTCCTGTTCCCGGCTCATGACGTCCCGGTGCATCTGCAACGTGAATATGACCAAACTGATCTCCATAATTTGTAATGGTGTCGCAAATACAGCTTTCATTAATCTGCATCTGATAAATATCATAAAGTACTTTTAATCTTGGTGAACCGATCAGACGACAAATTTCTGCTGCCATCTGTGAGCACTTGGATTTGAAAAAGAAATCAAAGTAATCTGCCATGACGTTGCTGCTAACACAAAACTTTTATTAGAAGATGGAAGTATTGATTTCACAATTACTCAAAATCTTTATCGCCAGGGTTACCTGCCGATTATTTACTTAAAAGAATATTTAAAAAATGATACCCTTCCAGATTCTACGAATATTACACCTCATATTTCTATTATCTGTTCGCAAAATATTTAACTCAGATTCAACACTTGTAAGACTCATCGCATGATTACAAAGAAAAAAGCCATCTTTTTTAAGATGACTTTTTTCTTTTTCACAAATTTTTCACATTTTTCCTATTTTATTTTTTATTTGTAGTGTTATAATACAGATAGTGCATATAGAACTTCTGTTATCACATCTTCTATACCTACACGAATAATTATTTTGATTTTTCAGGAGGAATAGATATTATGACTACATTAAAAACCACAAAAAGAAATCCGGAAGTAAAAGCAAAAAAATTAAGACGTGACGGTTTTGCCACAGGTGTTCTTTACGGAAGAGAAATGGACGAAAACATTCCGCTTCAGTTTAGTGCGGTAGACGCCAGCCGCTTTATCAAATCACATAAAGAAGGTTCTCAGGTTATCCTTGATTTCGGAGATACCAAGACAAGCGCTATCGTTAAAAATATTGATTACGATGCAATGAAACGTCAGGTAATGGCTCTGGACTTTCAGGCACTGGTTGCCGGGGAAGCAATTTCTACGACTGTTCCGGTAAAACTGGAAAATGAAGGCGCTGTTCAGGGATTTGTTGACCAGGAACTGACTGAAATTCATTACAAAGCAGACCCTGCACATCTGCTTGAGCCTATTGAAATTGACCTTACCAAATTCCACACAGGCGATGCTCTGTATGTAAAAGATTTGGGTCTGGAAGAAAAAGGTGCTCAGCTTATCACACCGGCTGATTCCTTAATTTTCCACATTGCTGACCATGCAAAAAACATGGAAATTGCTGAAGATGAAACAGCTGACGAAGAAGCTGCTGAAGCCTAAGTAGTAAAATGAATAAAGGACGGAGTTTATGGCATCTGCCACAAACTCCGTCCTTTATTCATTTTTTTATTAAATCTCCACCTTTTCTACTCTCCACTTCCCATCTTCCAGATATAAAAGAGCCATCGACGGTGCATCGAAAAATCTTTTTTCCCCACAACTGCCTGGATTAAGCCAAAGCCTTCCCTCTTTTTCTCTTTCTTCATATTTATGAGTGTGACCGTAAATCACAATCTGCGTTTCTTCTAAATTCCAAGGCACATCTTTTTTCTCATGTACCACACAGAAATTGACTCCGTCCAGTGTAAAGCGCTGGCATTTTAAAAGATGACAATCCCACACTCCATCATTATTTCCACGTACAAAATACACCGGTACTCTTGGCTTTAAATGTATAAAAATCTCATCTATAATTCTCTGAGAACCGATATCTCCTGCATGAATCAGCGCATCACAACTTTCAATTTGTTCAAGCACTTCCGGTCGTAATAATCCATGCGTATCCGATAGCACTGCAATTTTCATCCGACACACACTCCTTTTTGTTTTTCTTTTTATTTTACCACAAAAAAAGCTGTGAGCTAATCTTAATAATCAGCCCACAGTTTTTTTATTTTTTCTGCTATCTGTTGTAATTTCTGTCCACGATATCCAAAAATCCTCACTGCTAAATCTCCACTGCAAAGCTTTGTCACACCGCCGTCACATTCTGATTCCATTTCAAGGATTTCCCAGATTCTTTCTGTAATTTCAGGCATCACTTTTCCGTCCTCAAGTTCGGATAAAAACAGGTTTGCGACATGCGTATACCCTTCATACAGACCAATTTTTTCCATCGGCATTTTTTCTGGTTCATATCTGGTATTGTCCCGGTAAATCATTTTTCCACTTCGGTAAATCGTCACTTTTGAAGCAAACTTTCGATATAAAAAGCGTTCTTCATGTGCCGTTCTTCCACAGGAAATCACATCCAGAAAAAAGAGTTTTGCACTCTTATCTTCCAGTTGAATCTCCATCGTACTCTCGAAAGCAGAATCTGCAAATGGAATCACCGGCTGAGGATAATAATCTGACTACTCCCACAGGCAAGCCTGTGGGGTTCTTACTACCAAGTTTAGCTTGCAATCGTACATCATTTTCAGACTTTGGAATACAAGTGTAAATCTATTTAAGTAAGGACTTTGATTGCCAGGCAGTCCTACGACCACATTAACGGCAAATTTCTATCTTGCGATAAGGAAGTATAGTCAATCTCCCTAACGTATTTCATTTATGCTGTTTTTATTCCACTGTTTAAAATTTTTATCTGCTTCGACTGAATCCATTTAATTAAGGCTTTTTCTCTCTTGTAATGCTTCTCAAATTCTGTACTGCATTTTGTTTTATTGACATTTTCCGTTTTATCATCGTAACAGTACAGTAAAAATGAGGAATACCAATCTCTCTGTACCAGTGTTCCATCCGCTAAATGATACATTCTATCCGACAACTTCTTTTTGATATAAGCATCTGCTGTATGGTCATATTGACTTGCCCTATAATTGCTCGGCACTTCTATATATCTGCCACCGGACACTTTAAATTTCTTTTCTATCGTCATTTGAAATCCACCAGGGCATCGGTTCTTTATTGATTTACCGAAACGCTTTTTCTTGTTAAACTTACCTTTGTTGTTTTTTGTGGTCTCTTTTGCTCGTTTCATAAGTTTACCCGCATTTTTAGGCTCTGTAATCAACACATTTCCAAGACTTCTTAAATAGTTCGTATCTTCATTTATAGCAAGCTGTCTGTTTCTTGCATTGATACGGCATAGTTCCGAGTGTTTTGTTTTTAGTTTTTTATAATGATTCGAGTAATTCCAGGTCTTGCGACCTTTCTTAATTGTACCATCCTCATTATAATTTTGTGGATTGGTCGCTCGTCTGCTTCTATCCATCGCACGATAATAAAGCCTTTCCAATCGTTCGGATTTTTGAATACTATTCCCTCTTTCGGATAAGTTTTTAAGACCAACCTCCGTATTCGATGTATAAGCAACGGTCTGCGTTCCAATATCTGCACCAATGATACCTTCTCCAAATTTATGCCTTGGATTCCCAAATCTGTCATATTTCGGTTTTGCTTTCCCCTCAATCGTTAAATGCAAATATACTCTGTATTTCCCACGAATCAACTTTGGTACAAGCGTAGCATAGCAGGGTCTGTAAGTATTGATACAGTATTTCTCATCTACAAATGTCTGGAGTGCTTTTTTATCTAGCAGTTCAGGTTCAGCAAGATAATTCAAAACTGCCTGAACTTCATCCGATTGAAATCTATCTTTCAGTTGTATTCCAAAAGTAGATTTACCAATTTTAAATTGCAATTGATTATCTTTCACAGACATTGGAATCCCACGATTAATTTGTTTTGCTCGAATGCAGGGTAACTCTCCATATTTGGAAAAGTGGAGTATTTTGCCATTCGCATAGAGACATTTTTCTATTCCTCTCCAGACATCTTCGGCTTTTGTAAGCGCAAATACCGCATCAATCCCATATTTTTTACCGATTGGTATCATAGAAGTTCTACAATTCTCCCACGTAACATGATATTGCTTTTGCATTTCACTTAGCTGGCTGGCAAGTACTTTTCGTTTCTTTTTCTCTTCTGTAGAACCATAAAGTTTCCGTAACTTCCGATACCGTTTTGTACGGATCAGCTGGTCGTAGTTCTTTCTCATAAGACCAACCAGTTCATTTCCTGCTTTTCGAATCTTATCAGAAAGAGCTACCACCTTTTGGATATCAGAAAAAGACATATCGGTTTCTACTACCAGGATATGTCTGTCAGAATGTTTATGAAATTGTTTTAGTTTTTTCTTATATTCTTTCTCATTCATGACTTTTCTGTTCCTCTATATAATGCATTACTGTTGCTTCACTTATCTGTCCCACTGTAGATATAAAATATCCTCTCGACCATAAAACACCACATCTTGCATAAAACCATTTCAGTGTTGGATATACCTTGAATAGTTCAACAGCACTCTTACTTTTGAGTGTTCTGACAACATCGCAGGGAGCGACCGTTTGTGGCACATCTACAAAAATATGAATATGGTCTGGCATTACTTCAAGTGCCTTGATTTTATATCCATAATCTTTGCATATTTTTTGTAATATCTGTTTGAGAGTGATATCAACATTCCCCTGTAATACAGAGAATCTAAATTTCGGACACCAGATAATATGATACTGTATCAGATACTTGCAATGCGAAGCACTATGATATAGTTTCCTGCTCATTATTCTGTTCTCCTAACTGGTATTTTTCCTGAATTCCTCTACGCATTAAATCAAGGACTGTAATTGTTTTGCCTTCCTCAACCGAATAGATACGAGCAAGATTTTCCAGTTCTTTTTTCCATTCCATAGGAATCGAAATATTAATTTGTACATTGTTTGATTTCGGTCTGCCCATTCACTTGACCTCCTTTTGATTTATACATACATTATATATTTGTTCTATGTGAAACTCAAGTGAAAAATATGTGGCTTTCATCCCACGGGCAAGCCCATGGGTTTTCGCCACCAATTTATAACACCGAATCTTTTTCGACGTTTACTTTGATATTTCTTTTCGCCTCACCGCCATCCATTTTATGGATTTTTTCAAATGACTGTGACAGTACTTCCAAATCTGCGCCCTGTCGTACCTGATAGGAAAATTCCTGCAAATCGCCACTCATAATTCCGGCGGATGCACAAAGAGGCATGACCTGAATCCCACCATTTTCTTTCTCAAATGGTGTCATAATCTTATACGGAGCGGTAAAGGATACATCCTCTAAAATGGTTTTTCCGTCTTTTTTTCCTGCACAGATTGAGACACGGGATACTTTTCCGAATTTATTTTCCATTCTACATGCCCTCTAAGAGTACGTTTTTCTTAATCCATTCTACCACAATATCCACATTTTCATCCCCACGGATATTGGTAAAGACAAAAGGACGCTCTCCTCTCATTTTTTTAGAGTCTCTGTCCATTACCTCAAGACTTGCTCCAACATAAGGTGCTAAATCAATCTTGTTGATTACCAGCAAATCAGAACGGGTAATTCCCGGACCGCCTTTTCTCGGAATTTTATCTCCTTTACAAATGTAGAAAACCAGGCAAACGGAATCGGACTTAATTTTAAAATCTTACTAAATGCTACAAATAAATAAGTAAAGCAAAATAACAGTCCAGTTCCTGCTGCATAATAATTTCCCATAACGAGATTGACAAAATTAATAAATAAAGACAGTCCACCGGTCAAAATATTCATGACCGCCGTAGATTTTCCATCCACTTTATATAAGGTACACATTCCGTTATTAATTAATACAATCCCTACAAATAAAAGACAAACTCCCAGCATAAGCTCCCTCCTGCGTATTATTTTATTTATGTCAATTGAACGTAAAACTCGAATTTAGAACAAGCTGTACAGCTGTGTAAGCGGCAGTTTTTCGGCTGGTTTTTGAAATTTTAATCGAGCGTAAACCAAAAAAGCAGACAAACAGCACCTTAATTCAAGACGCCATTGTCTGCTTTTAAAATCCCTTATTCTTTTCAAAAACTCTACCCGCATTATACACGAACTACTTTTTTTCGTTAATCATTTTCTTCTCTAATTCGATAAAGTTCACAATTTATTCAGATTTTTCGAAGCTCATTTTCATCATACCAGACTCTGTCCTTTTCATTAATATCCAGTGCATACAATTTTTCATCTTCTATTTCAATTACGATTGTATGCTGGTTTTCATCCTCTAACCACACCTTATCCATTGCCGGTTTTCCCTCTGGACGCCCCTCACAGCCAAAATCCGGTTCATCAATCCGCTTTACGAAATACTCCATTTTTTCTTCCTCTTTTCCTGGTTTTTATCTTATTTACACAAAATTATAGCAGGTGTTTCTGGTAAAATCCATTCCTAGTCTTGTTTTCCCCCTTCACTTGACTTATAATCGAAACCGAATCTAATGAAAAGAGGAAATTTTTATGGTTACCCTACTTCTTACCGAACAGCTCACTGTGTTATTTCTCATGATGGGCTGTGGTTTTGTTCTTGTAAAGACAAAAATTGTAAAGTCAAGAGACAGCAAAACCCTGTCCCTTATCAGTGTCTATCTGATTATGCCTTGCGTTATTATAAATGCATTCCAGATTGACTATTCAAAAGAAATTCAAGATGGATTTTTACTGGCACTTTTTGCCGCTGTTATCCTTCATCTTCTATTGTTTCTTATCTGCGGAATCCTTGGAAAATTTTTAAATTTAACTTCCGTAGAAAAAGCATCTTTGATTTATTCCAATGCCGGAAATCTGATTATTCCGCTTGTTACTTCCGTTCTCGGAAGCGAATGGGTCATCTATTCAAGCGGATTTATGTGCGTCCAGACCTTGCTTTTGTGGACACATGCACAGTCCATCATGCAGGGAAAAACAGAATTTAACTGGAAAAAGATTTTGCAGAATGTAAACTTAATTGCCATTGTAGTCGGAATCATTCTCTTCTTTTTCCACATCAAACTTCCTGTTATTCTATCCGACACCATTAACTCCCTTGCTTCTTTAATCGGGCCGGTCAGCATGATTATGCTTGGAATGTTACTCACAGAAGTAGACTGGAAAGCACTGTTTACTTCCAGACGGATCTACTTAATGACAGCATTAAAAATGCTTGTTCTGCCACTTATTATGGTCGGCTGTATGCGGATTCTTGCGCATCACTGCTCCCTCGCAAATGCATCTACAATACTGTTAATCAGCCTGCTTGCAACGATCACTCCATCTGCGACAACCATTACACAAATGGCACAGATTTATGATAATCATCCGGATTATGCAAGTGCAATTAATGTATTTACAACAGTTGTCTGCATTGTCACAATGCCAATCATGGTATTATTATATACACTTTAACGCAAACACCCCTGTATTCTGTTTTTTCACAAAATACAGGGGTGTTCTCTCTTCATAATTCACTTTTAAAATGGTCTTGGAGAGCCACAATACTCACAGAATCTTCCGGTATTTTCCGCACCACACTGACATCTCCAGGTACCACCTGACTGCTGCATATTATTCATGTCTTGCTGCATTCCTTGATTCATTCCCCGGTTCATGCCTTGATTCATGCCCTGATTCATACCATAATTCACACCTTGATTCATGCCATAACTCATTCCTTGATTCATGCCTTGGTTCATAGGCATTCCACTCTGCATTCTCGGTGCCTGTCCGGTCAGCGCCGCTATAATTTCATTTCCGACACGTTCCATCTCCATCATCTCTGCTCGATTTTCCTGCTCAATTGCAAAACTGTGTAACTGAAAATCCATATCATCAAACCATGGAGATCTCACCTGAATCTTCATACTGTAATAATACTCGTATTTATAAACCGGTGGCTGATAACTGACTGTCTTTCCATCTTTCGTATATGTCTCTTCGATCCGATCCTGTTTTACATCCATATTACACTGAACCACATCTGACAGTGACAGAATATCCGGATTTTCTTTTGTATCCAAGTTATGCGCAATGGTAAAATTTCCCTGCGTTTCATCAAGAAATACGGTGTACTTTTTTGTTGTGATCCGTCGTGTGATACGGAAATTCTGTACTTTTTCCTTATTTGCTTCACGGTATTCTAATTGTTGTTTAATATCCTCTACGGTACTATGTCTACGTTCCTCAAACCATGGAGACAGCTTCTTCGCACATTCCTTACATAGATTTCCATCATCTAGTTTGCGATTTCCAAGCAATCCGATTTTTTCTCCACAGATATCACAATATTTCTTATCGAATAATCCCATCTTATTCCTCCCGTCTCTTACATACTTTCAGCATCCTACTCTTCCCCTGCACTTTTTACACATTTGAAGGTCAGATAATCGTCTTCATCACTGTATTGAACAGACAGTGACCCATCCTCTTCCATTGTGATAAGTACATTCTCCGGTGCCTCATCATCCATTTCGATTGCATAATATCCATAAAGTGCAGACCACAGATAAGTGCCTAACTCTGCGCCTTTATAAATCACCTGTACTGTGCGATCTTTTGCGAAATTCAAACGCATTGCATCATTAATATTATCTACACCGTCCAGTGTCGTCTGTGCTTCCTCGTCAAGCAACTCTTTTACATTTTCTGAATACCATTCACCAATCACTGCCAATTCATCTTCTGACAGATAATTTTCCGGATTTGTTGCATCTGTCCCTTCTCTTCCGAAGATAATATTTACTCCCTGTCCCAGCAGATCATCAAGAATAAGGGTATCTCCATCAAGGGTAACTGACATTTCCTCCCCTTCAATTTTTAAAACGGTTTTTTCATCTTTCTTTGCCAGTTTTCCGGTGCCTTTGTCATTGTCAATCGTAAATTTTACTTTTCCGCTGTGCTCTATTTCGAGATTTACATCCCCCTCAAAACACTCTTCAATTGGCATCTGCGTTCCAAGTGCTTCTGCTACAACCGCAATCCATTTCCCCTCATATGGATTCTTTTTCGCAGCTTTCCCACCTCCTCCACATCCGATTAAGGATAACATACTTACAACCAGAATCACGCTCAGCAAATATCTTATACTCTTCTTCATCTCTTTTTCCTCCTTTGCATAATGTGATTTTCTCTTATATTCACATTATACAAGGGAAACACTATTTGTTCACTGTTACTTCTGATAGTAATTTAAAAATTATCTGATTTTTATTAAAAATATCATTTTAATGTCGTAACAATCAACTTACTTTCCAATGCTGCGGCAATCAAATCTTCTTTGCAGCTATAACCGGCTTTTGAAATCATTTCCTGAAAATTCCACCTTACGCCTGCCCTTGAACAATTCATCTTTTGAGCAATCTCTGCATAAGAAAATCCACAAATATACAATCTCAGCATCTCTAGCTGTCTTGGACTAATTTCCCCGCTTGTAATCCAATTTAACTCCACACTCGGCGTAACATCCGGAAAAACATGTTCTCCTTTTACAGTGCGCCAAATCACATCCCGAATTTCTTCCTCTCCATGATCTTTATACCAAAGGCTGTCCGCACACCCACTTTTGGCACGCTCCAGCACCTTCGGATCAATAAGAGAAGTCACAATCAAAATCTTTGTATACGGACATGCCTCTTTGATTGCTTTTCCTGCTTTTAATCCATCATGATTATGAAAGGTCTGGACATCCATCAATACAATATCAATCGCGGAATAAGTACAAATTTTCACTGCTTTCTCTGCATCTGCAACCGTATCAACATGTCGAAATTCCGGATCCTGCAAAAGGATATACTCAAAGTATCGTTGCATAATCTTTTGATCTTCTACAATTAGTACACGCACCATAATTTTTCCCCTCTTTCAATCCTATCTCCACTGCTTACTTTGTCTTTGGCATCTTTATAAGTAAACAAAACTCTGGCTCAAACACGGTAAACATCCTGCATCCTTCTATCTCCAATGCTCTGCGAAGCGCAGATAATCCTCCACCTTCTCTTGCACCTTTTTTGGGAACCATTCCATCGTTTGTAAGCTTAAGCAGATATTCCCTCCAATCTTCTTCTATCTTCACATTTACTCTTTTTCCATGTGCATGCTTCGCACAATTTGTCACGCACTCACGAATTGCACGGTCAAGCAAAATTCGGTATGTTGAATTTTCCGGAACATCTCCTTCCAGACAAATGGTAATCCCAAGTTCTTTGGCATGCTTTTCTGTATCCTGATATAAGTCCTCTAAATTTTCAACTGTCATACTTGTAAGAATATACACTTGTTGCCTTAGCAAATCCAATTGTTTATTAATAGAAAGGGTATCTTCTGTATTTTCTTTATTTTCCAGAATTCTTCGTATTGTAAGCAAGCTACGCCCAAAATTATCATGCACCTGCATTTTCATTGCCAATGTTTCCTGTTTGCGTATTCTCTCACCAATCTTTTCATACATTTCTTCTAATTGCTGATTCAGCGTTTCCAATTTTTCATTATTAAACTTAATTCTCTCGCTATTATAATAAATTTCGGAAACATCAAGCGCAATTGCCTGTCTATATCCAGCCAGTTCCCTGTCCTTAAGCTGATACTCCTGAAACATCCAGACTTTCCCATCCGGAAAAGCAAATACACTGCCATCAGAACTCATCGAAATGATCTCTTCTCTGAGGTTACCTTCCGAAATAGCCTGATGCAGCATCGTATAATTCTGTAATTTTGTTCCAAGCAGCATTTTGCTTACTTCTCTCATCTTGGAATTACAAAGAATAATCTGATCAAATGCATTTGCAAAACATACACCGCATGGCGCATTGTCTACTGCTTCTTTTACTGACCATGGTGACAACCTCTGTTTTTCTCGTCTTATCTCCTTTAAAATGCTCCGCACCAGATAAAAAGTCAATCCTGCAATTCCGCATAACATTACCACAATCGGAACATCAAAAAAAAGCGATTGCTCCAGCGCTTTTGCATCGTATTTCTGTACACATTGCAATAAAACCGTTCCCAAAAAAGTAACCCCAAAAAGCACGGTTACTGTAATTTTTCTTCTTAAATGAGCAGAACCGGTCATTCTTAAAAGTATAAGAATAAACTCAAGCACCAGACAAAATTCCATAACACTCATTATTAAATTTTGTATTTCTACACTGCACTCTATAAAATTCGACATCGAATCAGCCACTCTTTCTCGTCTTCTTGTTCTACTTCTGCACCATATTGCCCGGAAAGCAATGCATAAACGTCATTTTCTGAAATGACATTTACCGAGATAATCAAATGTGCCTCCATCTCAACGACACGAAAAAAGATCATTTGCATTCGATCAAACAGTTGCTCTACCAGCCACTCAAAATAGTCATAACATTTAATTAATTCTTCATCATGGAATTCCAGATTTTGAATATTCACATAATAAAGTGCCCGGATCTTGCACAACTTTAAAGCCATACACGATTCTGCCAGACTCTGTATCAAATCCTCTGTTTTCAGTGCTTCCCTATTTTCATTCTTTTCATTATGAAGCGTTAACGTAAGATTTTTTCGCCTTTTTAAATAGGTTCCGACAACCACAATCTTCCCCAGAAGTCGTTCATATACTTCTTTCGACTCGGTTTTTTCCAGTTCTTCCATAAAGTGTGAAATCAGTTCAATCTGACCGGCCGTCTGGCTTTGTATCAAATCTAAGAGCCGGTTTTGTTCTTCCACTTTTCTCCGCTTTGCCTCCTGCTGATAGTTCTTTTGCAAAAGGCGATTTCGCTCTCTTAATTCTTCTTGCTGTTCTTCAATATCCTGATACTGGTCCATAAGCAAAGAAACATCCTCTGCCCAAAATAAATGACCACCTCGCACTAACAAATGATTCATTCGTGTTCCGTTTTCTATCACAAGGGTGCCAACTAAAAGTGTTTCTCTTACTTCCTGTGGTATGTCCAAAAACTTTCCTGAATGATAACATTTCTTAAAGCTCCAATCAGTAATCTCTGCATCTAATCCGCCCGCAGCTTGAAACAACTCAATATATCTGCTGTTAATTGGAATCAGTCCACAGATAATAGAACTCTGATAAATTGCGGCCATCAAAAAACAACATACTGCGGTCATATCTCCTACATATGCTTTAATAAATGGCATCCCCAGAATATGACAAAGATTCCAGCCAAGCAATAAAAGTCCCGGAAGCACCGGAAACCAGGTCCACTTTCTTCCTGAAGCGGCGCTCTTACGTACTAACACCACTTCCATTATCATCAGACACAGCATCATCCAAATCTGAATCAAAATAAAAATAAATTGATATTCATAGACCTCATTAGAGAAGAAAAATCCTTTTGGAAAATAAAACACTTTTTGATGCAAGTCATTTGTCAATACTGCTAAAATCAAACATAGTGCCGGTATTATTAAACATGCACTTTGTTTTTTTGTATTTTCTCCTTCTTCTTTATCCATTAATAATGCCGCATTAAGCCCGAGTGTCGGAATCAAAATCATAGGAATATAATAAAGATACCAGCAAATGCGCCTCTCTAACGGTTTCATAAAAATAAGGAATTTAATAGTTCTTACCAAAAACCAAAAAACCATAAGACAAGCAATCCACGTCAAACATTGACGCATTTTCGCATCCACCACATGCTTTTCCAAATAGATGACCCAGGCACAATATAAACCAATATAAATGCTACTTCGACACTGACCGGCAAACTGAATCAAAAATAAGCTTTTAAATGAGATCTGCCGACATATGTAAGCCAATATAACAAGGCTCGCAATTGCGATATAGGATAACAGCCTTTTTTTCTTATAAGACATCTAAGATATCACTCATTCCTTTCTTCATCTGAAAGCAATTTCATATCCAATCGTATTATCTTTATTATATCATATTCGTTTTCCAAAATCGAATCCCAACTGTCGCTAAGCACAAGCGTAAATATGACACAACTCAAAAGCATTAAGTATTGAATTCTTTTTTTCATCCATCATCCCACTCCTCTATATTAAAAGAATAAAAAAAAAATAAACTTTTGTCACTATCGTAAGGGCTAGTGTGGACGCTTTGAAGTCATGTGATAATATAATTGAAGTAATTTTATCATCCGCAAAAAAATTTCAAAAAAATTGAGGTGATTTTTATGATTTCTTCCTGGTCAGATGCAATTGGTCTTTCCTTCGCCTGGGCCTTTGGATGGGGACTCGTACTTACCTGCTATGTTCTGGATTGGAAAATCGAATGGATGCAGCCAAAACTTTGGTTTCTTTTTCTAAAAAAGAAACTAAATAAGACAGAAGATTTCTTTTTGAATGCTTCTGCAATTCCACCAAAAGTACTAGGCGCATTTAAGAAGGTTCTCTCGATTTTAGAAACCGGAAACTTTCAGAATTCATCTGCAAGTATCGGGCAATCTTACCGCAAAAAGCTGGAGCATGAACTTACATTATTGAAAAAAAATGAAATCAAGCATGAAATTCGCATGACTCATTTAAAACTGACAGAGGAAAATGAAAAGAAACAAGATTTTCGTCATTGGAGCGACGCTGGACGTGAATGGCGCGAAATCGTACTTCAGGGCACGGTATTAAACAGATATCGAAGTCTCAAAAACGGAAAAATTTTATATGAAGACTTTTTCCCACATGGCTCTGTCCTGCTTAGACAGTCCAGACACATTCGCCATGACGAAGTGGGGAGCAAAAACAGAAATGAAGAACAACAGTTTTATGCTCAGTATCAAAATATTATTTGTCCAAGCTGTGGTGCCGAGATTACATTAAAAGGGGACGAAGCGCACTGTCCTTATTGCGGTGGTTATATCAAAAGTGATTTCTTTGATTGGCAGACAGAAGAATTTTTAGTTTATCGAAGCCTGAATCCGAATGCATCCTATTATAAATTAGTTCTTGCAACCATACTCACTTTTTTCTTTCCGTCTATTCCTTGTTTTCGGTTCATCCATAACGATTATCTGATGTTTGGTACTGCCTTTGCGCTTACACTTTTACTGGCTGGCGCAATCTGGATTTTACTCTTAAACCAAGAAAAGAAAGCTCACGTTTCGACTGACCAAATCGTGCGTTACGATGAAAAAGTTTTAATTGTAGATCTCAATGAAGCACTTTATGGTACCGAGCTAACCGCCGATGCCCTGTTTTACAGTGTCGATAAACTACAGCTGAAAGACGTAGAAAACACAGAGAATCGCACAACGATTACCATTTCTGCAGTGCTGCACAAACTTACACTTCAGCCAAATCAAAAGATTCTAAATAAAAATGAAAAAATAACTTTAAAATTGTACAGAGCCCGTTATCCACGACGCATGAAATCAAAAGGACAAGCAGTGTTTGAAGAAAAAGAATGTCCTCGCTGCGGTGCAAATTTCATGCCGGATAAAAATGGCTGCTGTTCCTATTGTGGATATAGTTTGAAAGTTGATAACTCAAAATGGAAAA
>ENA-ORUN01001675-ORUN01001675.1-human-gut-metagenome-genome-assembly--contig:-NODE-1675-length-20160-cov-2.687192_pt1 | contig 20160 bp, 9 predicted proteins | sample MGYA00242080_ERZ509209 | MGnify/ENA primary metagenome ERZ509209 (study PRJEB26280, sample SAMEA2338786) | human gut metagenome | biome: human gut; feature: human-associated habitat; material: faeces... | reverse complement strand
ATCTTTGCAAAAAAAATATCGAAATGGACAAAATAATTGGAATGGGCAATGCCCTTGTTGACGTTCTTGCTACTCTCAACGACGACCATATTCTTACTGAAATGGAATTGCCCAAGGGAAGCATGACCCTGATTGATGAAACGAAACTGCTGATAATCAATGAATGTTTCAGTGAAATGGAAACCGAATTGGCTACTGGAGGCTCTGCCGGAAATGCAATTCGTGGTATGGCATGCCTTGGTGCGGGAACAGGATTCATTGGTAAGGTTGGTAATGATGCTTATGGAAAATTTTATCGGCAAAGTTTGTTGGAACGGGGAACGGAAGCAAATTTATTAGTTTCTTCTGAGTTACCTTCGGGGGTAGCTTCTACTTTTATATCACCTGACGGGGAACGTACTTTTGGTACTTATTTGGGTGCCGCCGCTACATTAAAGGCTGAAGATCTTTCGCGGGAGATGTTTAAGGGGTATACTTATTTGTTCATAGAAGGTTATCTGGTGCAGGATCATGATATGATACTTCGTGCCATTGAACTGGCAAAAGAAGCCGGATTACAAATCTGCCTGGATATGGCAAGTTATAATATTGTGGAGCAAGATCACGATTTCTTCTCTTTATTGATAAACAAGTATGTGGATATTGTGTTTGCCAATGAGGAGGAAGCAAAGGCATTTACGGGTAAAGGACCGGAAGAAGCATTGGATGTGATTGCTAAGATGTGCAGCATCGCCATTGTGAAGTTGGGTGCCAGAGGATCGCTCATTCGTAAAGGGACAGAGGAAGTGCATGTGCATGCTGTCACTGTGGATAGAGTGATAGATACGACCGGTGCGGGTGATTATTTTGCAGCCGGTTTTTTGTATGGACTGACTTGTGGATATTCATTGGAGAAATGTGGCAAGATAGGTTCTATCCTTTCAGGAAGCATCATCCGGGTGATTGGTGCAGAAATGCCTGCCGAGTGGTGGGAAGATATTAAAACGAGAATCAGTGAACTATAATAAATAGGATATGAAGAAAATACTGAAAGTACGCTGGATAACTACCTTACTGTTAGTAGTAGGTGTAGTTGTCTTTTTTAGTTTCAAGAGTGGTGATAGCCGCAGTTTCCAGATTGCAAAGAACCTGGATATATTCAATTCCATCGTGAAGGAACTGGATATGTTCTATGTAGATACATTGGACCCGAATAAGACAATACGAGAGGGTATCGATGCGATGTTGTATTCTCTGGACCCATATACGGAATTTTATCCGGAAGAGGATCGGAGTGAGTTGGAACAAATGCTTAAGGCTTCTTATGGAGGTATAGGTTCCATCATCCGATATGAGCCTAAATTGAAGCGTACAGTAATTGTGGAGCCTTACGAAAATATGCCTGCTGCCGAAGTGGGATTGAAAGCAGGTGATATCTTGCTTGAAATAGATGGAAAAGATTTGACCGGAAATACGGATGTGAGCAAAATACTTCGTGGACAGGTAGGGACAAGTTTCCAACTGAAGGTTGAGCGTCCCGGTGAGGCAAAGCCATTGGATTTTACAATTGTCCGTAAAAACATCCAGTTGCCGTTTATTCCTTATTATAGTAAGTTGGATAACAATATCGGTTACATCAACCTGAGTACTTTCTCAGGAAATCCTTCTAAAGAGTTTAAGAAGGCTTTTCTTGATTTGAAGAAGCAGGGTATCACTTCATTGGTAATTGATTTGCGCAACAATGGCGGTGGGTTGCTGGAAGAGGCTGTAGAGATAGCCAACTACTTTCTGCCCCGTGGTAAGACGATTGTAACAACGAAAGGCAAGATAAAACAAGCAAGTAATACGTATAAGACCTTGCGCGAACCATTGGATACGGATATTCCTATTGCTGTATTGGTAAATAGCGGTACTGCTTCTGCTTCGGAAATCCTGGCGGGTGCATTGCAGGATTATGACCGTGCAGTGATTGTAGGTAACCGCACGTTTGGGAAAGGTTTGGTGCAGGTGCCGCGTACATTGCCTTATGGCGGTACGATGAAGGTGACTACTTCCAAATATTATATTCCCAGTGGTCGTTGCGTACAGGCAATAGATTACAAACATCGTAACCCGGATGGTAGTGTAGGGCGTATTCCTGATAGTTTGACTACAGTATTCCATACGGCTGTCGGACGTGAAGTGCGTGATGGCGGTGGTGTGACGCCGGACGTTGCAGTGGAACAAGAAAAGTTACCTAATATTTTGTTTTATCTGGTAAATGATAATCTGATCTTTAATTATGCTACTCAATATTGCCTGAAGCACCCGACAATTGCTTCTCCCGAGAATTTCGAAGTAACGGATGCTGATTATGCAGAGTTTAAGGAAATGGTGAAGAAGGCAGATTTTAAATATGACCAGCAGAGCGAGAAGATTCTGAAGAATTTGAAAGAAATGGCAGAATTTGAAGGTTATATGAAAGATGCTTCCGAAGAATTCAAGGCTCTTGAGCAGAAACTTAGTCATAATCTGGACCGTGACTTGGATTACTTTGCAAAAGATATCAAGAATATGATTGCTCAGGATATCATTAAGCGTTATTATTTCCAACGTGGTGGTATCATACAGCAGTTGAAAGATGATGATGATTTAAATGAAGCCGTGAAAGTGCTGGGTAACTCGGAGGAGTATAAGAAAATGCTGAGCGTACCGGAAACTACGGTCATAAAAGAGAAGGGGAAAGAAACAAGCTTGGTGAATTTTAATTCATACCGAAAAAGCAGTCTGATGATTTTTGACTATGTAGTGTAGGTTATAGTTTGTAGCTTCTTAAAATAAGTAACCGGATAATTTTACGGTCTATCTTTACCTTTCCGGAAAAGATAATCCATAAAGTTATCCGGTTTTTTGGTGGAAAACAATTACCTTTGCTGGCAGGTTACTTGTAAATCAATATATATGAGAGTATCTCTGTTGCTATTTTGTATATTTTCTCTTTTTAGTAGCTTATCACGTGGTTCCTCTATTCCTTTTTCTCCCATCGTGAGGAGCTATTCCGTATCAGATTATAATGCAGGTATTCAGAATTGGTCTATCGCTCAAGATGATAGGGGAGTTATGTATATTGGCAATAACAAAGGTCTGCTGGAGTTTGATGGAAATAGCTGGGAGCTTCATGAATTGCCTTCCAGGAATATCGTACGTTCTGTATATATCGGTAAAGACGGCAAGATATTTGTGGGCTCTTTCGAAGAGTTCGGATATTTCGAACGTAATTCATTGGATAGCCTTGTGTACCACTCTTTAAAAGATGAAGCGAAAGATTTCCGGTTCCATAATGATGAAATCTGGACGATTACGTCGGCACATGGGGAGATTGTATTTCAATCTTTCGGTTCTCTGTTCTTTTATGACGGGCATACTGTGAAGGGGATTCGTACAAAAACTCTTCCTTTGAATTTATTTCAGGTAGGTGATACGGTTTATTCTCAACAGATAAACGGAGGGCTTTTTGTTCTTGCAAAGAATGGGCTGGAAAATCTGATTGAACGAAAATCATTGGGCAACAGTGATGTGGTGGCAGGACTTCCGTATAATGATGGCGTTTTATTCCTGACACAAAAGAGTGGCGGTTTTGTTTATCAAAGCGGAAAGATACTGAAGTGGCATACAGAATGTGATGCCGAGCTTGAAAAATACTCTGTGAACCGGGCTGTAATGACCAAAGACAGTTGCTATATTATCGGTACGCTTTCTAATGGGATTTATGCAATAGATAAAGAAGGACGTTTACTTTGGAAGGAGAATACGGACAGTCGCTTACAGAATAATACCGTATTAGGACTGTATTGTGATGCCGATAACAATGTTTGGGCAGCTTTGGATGAAGGTATAGCCTATATACAAAATAACTCTCTGGTATATTACTATGAGCCTCCTTACCGGAAAATAGGAATGGTCTATGATGTGCTGGTGAAAGAGGATGAGGCTTATATCGCTTCCAATCAAGGACTTTACAGGATTAGGAACAGAGTCCCCGAACTTGTGCCGGGACTGGAAGAGCAGGCATGGTTTGTTGGTGAATGGGGAAAACAGATTTTATGTGGACATAATAAAGGAACTTTTCAGATATCGGGTTCGCAGGCATCGCTGATTTCGGATGTGAGAGGAGCGATGTGCATGAAAGAAGTCAATCTGGAAGGACGTTCGTTCTTATTGCAAGGTACCTATACGTTTCTGAATTTATACAATGAGGAGTCTTCGGGCATCTGGAGGTTTCTGCGGTCGTTAGGCGGGTTTACCCACATGGTGCGGGAGATCGAGATGGATCCCCAGGGGAATATCTGGGTGAAGCATTTACGGAAAGGATTATTCCGTTTTCGGATTAATCCGGATCTGAAACGGGTAGAAGATGTCAGAACCTATATGGAACTGGGTGATGTGAAAGATGGGGACTTCTCTTTGTTTAAGATCAACGGACGGGTTGTTTTTTCAAATGGGGAAATGTTTTACACTTACGAAGATATGAATGATTCTATTATTCCTTATGAATCGATGAATGAGCAATTGGCGGATTTGAAAGGAATACATAGTGTGAGTCATGCAAAAGGCAATCTGTACTGGTTTGTAAACAGCAAGATGGCATATTTGGTGAAATGTGAAATGAATGTTTTCCGGATTGAACATAGAATTCCGTTTTCTTTGTTTGATGGTTTGTCTATAGAGGAGAGAGCAGCGATGGTTTATGACAAGGCGAGTGGCAGTTCTTATCTCTGTTTGAATAATGCTGTTGCCCGGATTGATTCAGATAGTTCTCTTTTGTACAAGTCCTCTATTAGGCGCTCTTTGTGGATATCGGCTATAACGACTGAGTCGGAGTGGACGGGAAAAATAAAAAGATTGTCGGTGCAAAAAGAGAATAAGATTGATGCAGATTTGAATACCGTATGCTTCTCTTTATGCTATCCGGTTTATAATGACTATACTTACAAGGTAAGGTATAAATTGGAAGGACTGTCCGATCAGTGGGTGGAAGGTGATCGCAGTCTGCAGAAGAAATATACCCGTTTGCCATTTGGGTCGTATGTTTTTAAAGCTGAGATTTATAATGAGAATGAAGTATTGGCATTGGTAACGCTACCTTTTGAAGTCTTGAGACCTTGGTTTCTATCATATTGGGCTATCACCGGTTATGTTCTGATTGGGCTGTTGTTGTTATTGTTGTTGCAATACATCGTTTATCAGTCTGTGAAGAAGAAGAAAGACAGGGTGATTGAACAGCAACGCATTACCCATCAAGCTGAGATAGAAATACAGGAAAAGAAGATTATCGAATTGGAGAAAGAGCAACTGGAAGCTGATTTACGTTTTAAGAGTAAAGAACTGTCCGGAGTTGTGATGACCAATATTGCCCATCAGGAGTTTTTGAATTCGTTGAAAGAAGAAATACAACAACAGAAGTTATCAGGGCAGTATACGCGGAAGAATCTGGATAAGCTCTTAGTATTGATTAATCAAAGTATCGTTTCGGATGAGGAAAACTGGAATATGTTCCAGGCGAATTTTGACCGGATACATGAGAACTTCTTCCGAAACCTGAAACAACAGTACCCGGATCTGACGGCGGGTGATTTACGTTTCTGTGCTTTACTCCGCTTGAATATGCCGACAAAAGAAATTGCCAAGTTGCTGAATATATCGGTGAGGGGCGTAGATGCGGCAAGGTATCGCTTGCGTAAGAAATTTAATCTATCTCAGGAAGATAGTCTGACGGATTTTATGATTAATTTTAAATAGTTGATTATTAACGTTATAATGTGAAAGGAAGTACTAAAATAGTACCTCCTTTTTTTGTGTTTTGCACTAAAGGTACTTTTGTTGTAGCTCTGTATTGTGGCAGTTTAAGGTGCTTTCTCTTTATTTGCAGCGAAATCATTTTTCTCCAAAAATAATAAAGAATGAAAAGCATGAGACAATTAATCCTTAAGGTACAATCGTTTTTAATTTTATTGGTGCTGGTATCTGCCAATGTGCAAGCACAAAAATCTCCTGTCGATATGGATCGCTTTATTGATGATCTGATGAAGAGAATGACGCTGGAAGAGAAAATCGGCCAGTTGAACTTACCTGTTACGGGTGAAATAACCACCGGACAAGCCAAGAGTAGTAATGTGGCTAAGCGTATTCGTGCCGGTGAAGTGGGCGGACTCTTTAACTTGAAAGGCGTGGAGCGTATTCGTGACGTTCAGAAACAGGCAGTAGAAGAAAGTCGTCTGGGTATTCCTCTTTTATTTGGTATGGATGTAATTCATGGATACGAAACTGTATTCCCTATTCCTCTGGGATTATCCTGTACCTGGAACATGAAAGCTATTGAAGAATCTGCACGTATTGCTGCTATCGAAGCCAGTGCTGATGGTATTTGCTGGACATTCAGTCCGATGGTGGATGTTTCCCGTGATCCCCGTTGGGGACGAGTTTCCGAAGGGAATGGTGAAGATCCTTTCTTGGGAGCGGAGATTGCGCGTGCTATGGTACGTGGTTATCAAGGGAAGGATATGAGTAGTAATGATGAGATTATGGCTTGCGTAAAGCACTTTGCTTTATATGGGGCATCAGAAGCAGGACGCGACTATAATACAGTGGATATGAGTCATCAACGTATGTTCAACGAATATATGTTACCTTATCAAGCAGCCGTGGAAGAAGGTGTGGGTAGTGTGATGGCTTCATTCAATGAAGTGGATGGTGTACCGGCTACCGGAAATAAGTGGCTGATGACCGATGTACTTCGTAAGCAGTGGAACTTTGATGGGTTTGTTGTGACAGACTATACCGGTATCACTGAAATGACCGATCATGGTATGGGGGATACACAAACAGTTGCAGCCTTGGCTCTGAATGCAGGTGTTGATATGGATATGGTGAGCGATGCTTTTACAAGCACACTTAAGAAATCTTTGGAAGAAGGAAAAGTTTCAGTAAAGGCTGTTGATGCTGCTTGTCGCCGTATTCTGGAAGCTAAGTATAAGCTGGGTCTTTTTGATAACCCCTATAAATATTGTGATATAACCCGTCCTAAAAAACAAATCTTTACGAAAGAACACCGTGCTATAGCCCGTAAGACAGCTTCGGAAAGCTTTGTTCTCTTGAAGAATGAGAATAGTGTACTCCCTCTGGCAAAGAAAGGTACCATTGCTGTAGTAGGTCCTTTGGCTGATAGCCGTAGCAATATGCCGGGCACGTGGAGTGTGGCTGCTGTGATGAACAAATATCCTTCTTTGATTGAAGGTCTGAAAGAAGTAGTGGGAGGCAAGGCTAAAATTCTTATGGCTAAAGGAAGTAATCTGATGAGTGATGCCGAATACGAAGAACGTGCTACTATGTTTGGCCGTACCCTGCATCGTGACAATCGTACAGATAAGGAACTGCTGGATGAGGCACTTGCTGTAGCTGCCAAGTCTGACGTGATTGTTGCTGCTTTGGGTGAGTCTTCCGAGATGAGCGGTGAAAGTAGTTGTCGTACAGACCTCGAAATGCCGGATACGCAACGTGCACTTTTGCAGGAATTGTTGAAAACCGGCAAACCGGTGGTATTGGTGTTGTTTACCGGTCGTCCGTTAGTATTGAATTGGGAGCAGGAAAATGTACCTGCTATTCTGAATGTGTGGTTTGGTGGTAGTGAAGCTGCTCTTGCCATTGGTGATGTACTGTTTGGAAATGTAAATCCGAGTGGCAAACTTACTGCTACTTTCCCGAAGAGTGTAGGACAGATTCCTTTGTTCTATAACCATAAGAATACCGGTCGTCCTTTGCCTCAAGGGGCTTGGTTCCAGAAGTTCCGTAGCAATTATCTGGATGTAGATAACGAACCGCTTTATCCGTTTGGATATGGCTTGAGCTATACTACTTTCTCTTATAGCGATATTACATTGGATAAATCGTCCATGAATATCAATGGAGAGATTACGGCAACTGTAACGGTAACCAATACAGGTAAGTATGACGGGTCGGAAGTAGTGCAGCTATATATCCGCGATCTTATAGGCAGTGTAACACGTCCGGTGAAAGAACTGAAAGGCTTTGAAAAAATCTTCCTGAAAGCCGGTGAATCCAAACAAGTGTCTTTCAAGTTAACAGCTGATATGTTGAAGTTCTACAATTACAATCTGGATTTTGTGTGCGAACCGGGCGACTTTGAAGTAATGATAGGTGGTGATAGCCGTGATGTGAATAAGGCCCTATTTTCGCTTCAATAAGTATCTGCTTGGTAGTAGATAGATAAAGAACGAATACAGAAACTTTATTAAAAATAAATGTCTGATAACTAATTAGTTCTGCGAGTATGTAGTAGTTATAAAGTAGTACCATGTTTAGGCGTGGTACTCTTGTGGTAGCCTGTTTTTTGACTTAAATCAATTATTGCTATACGTTTGCAGAGTAATTTTAAATCAATACAAAATGAAAAGAAATCTATTAATTACATGTGTGATGTTACTGTTTGCTGTCGTTTCGATGGCGCAGAACAAGATTACAGTTTCGGGTGTCGTTACAGATAAGACAGGCGAAACTGTTATAGGTGCTTCTGTTCGGGTAAAAGGACAGGAGAATATGGGAACTATTACGGATATCGACGGAAAATACCAGATTCCTGGCGTACCGGCGAATGCCACTTTAATATTCAGCTATATTGGTATGAAGGAACAGGAAGTGGCGCTTAATGGGCGTTCTACAGTGAATCTTATGATGGAAGAGGATAGTCAGCTCATTGAAGAAGTTGTAGTAGTAGGTTATGGTAGCGCCAAGAAGCGTGATTTGACCGGTTCTATTGTAACGGTGAAAGCTGCCGAGATTGCTTCAAAACCATCTACCAATCCTTTGGCTTCTATTCAAGGTAAGGTCGCTGGTGTGCAGGTTATCAATACAGGACGTGCCGGGCAGGATCCGGAAATTCGTGTTCGTGGTACAAACTCTATCAATGGTTATACTCCTTTATATGTAGTGGACGGACTGTTTACGGATAACATCAACTATCTGAATACAGCGGATATTGAATCTATGGAAATCCTGAAAGACCCTTCTTCCTTGGCTATTTTTGGTGTTCGTGGTGCTAATGGTGTTATTATCATTACTACTAAGAAGGCGAAAGAAGGTAAGACTCAGGTCAGTATTAATGGTTCGGTGGGTTGGAAAAAGGTTACAGACCGCGTTAGCCTGACTAATGCAGAGCAGTTCAAAATGCTTTATAATGAACAACGCATGAATCAGGGTGGCGATCCGTACGATTATACCGTATGGAATGCAGATACTGACTGGCAGGATGAGATGTTCCAAACAGGTTTCCTTACTAACAATACGGTTAGCATTACAGCTTCGGGAGATAGAAGTAAGTTTTATCTGGGCTTGGGATATGTAATGGAAGAAGGTTCCATCAAGAGTGAAAAGCTGAATAAGTTTACTGTGAATTTGCATAGTGAACATAAAGTGACCGACTTCTTACGTTTTGGTTTCCAGGTGAACGGTGTACGTGCATTATATCCTGATGCAAAAGGTGTAGGCTCTGCTTTGAAAGCAGCTCCGATTGCTCCTGTTTATGATACGGAAAGCGGTCTTCTACATACTCTTCCTGATTTTCAGCGTGCTCAGGTTTGGAATCCTATGATTGAACCCGTGTTGAGAGGTGCTCATAATAAATCTGCAAATTATCGTATGGCAGGAAATATCTACGGAGAACTTGATTTAATGAAGAATCTAACCTTTAAGGCTACTTTCTCCCTGGATTATGCTTCCAGCCAGTCACGTTCTTATTCTCCGCTTATTTATGTGTATAACCCGGATGTAGAAGGTGGTAAAGAAAGATTGACGGATAAAGAAAGTATCAGTCAGTCGAAGTCTACATCAATGGCAGCACAGTCCGATTATGTATTGACTTATATTAATCAGTTTGGTGATCATGGTTTAACTCTGACTGCCGGTCTTACTACGAATTATAATGAATATTCTGATTTATCGGGTGGCCGCAGTCAATTGCCGGGTTATGGTGTTTCCATTGGCGAAGATATAGATAAGTGGTGGATTACTATGATTGATGATGCTACATCAGCTACTAATGGTGGATCCCAATACAAACGTTTTACAATGTCCTATCTGTTCCGTGCATTGTATAACTATAAAAATCGTTATTTGCTGAATGCTTCTTATCGCCGTGACGGTTCTTCCGTATTTAAGAGAACAGGAAATACATGGGATAATTTTTATTCATTCGGTGCCGGTTGGGTTATGAGTGAAGAAGCATTCATGAAGAAACAGAATGTAATCGATTATCTGAAGCTGAAAGGTTCATGGGGTGTTTTGGGAAGCCAGAATACAGGAGGTTCCCGCTATCCGGCCTACCCTAATATTACAAGTTCGGGTTCTGCTGTCTTTGGTGATAATGTTATTGCAGGTAAGGGACCGGATAAACTGATTTCACAGACATTGGGATGGGAGCGTAACTATTCATGGGAAGTTGGTTTTGATATGCATCTGTTGGATGGTCGCATGCAGATTTCTCCTGTTTATTACAATAAGACAACCAAAGACTTGCTGACAAGTGTTCCCGGTCTTTCAGGTACGGTTCCTGCATTGCAGAATACAGGAGAGATTCGTAACCGTGGTTTTGAGTTGGCAGCATCCTGGAGCGATAAAATCGGTGAAAACTGGCGTTATGGTGTTTCAGCCAATCTAACGACTATTGATAATGAGGTCGTATCATTGATAAGCAAGGATTATTCAATAATTAATGGCGTTTCCCGTGTATCTGAAGGATATCCTATCGGCTACTTCTATGGATACAAAGTGGCAGGTGTTTATCAGAATGAAACCGATATCGAAACTTCAGCACCTAACCAGGTAGCTTCTGTGAAGCCGGGCGATTTGAAGTTTGCCGATGTAAATGGTGACGGTATTATCTCAGAGAAAGACCGTACTATGATTGGTAATCCTACTCCGGATTTTACTTATGGTTTTAGCGTAAATCTGGGTTACAAGAATTTTGATTTGAGTGTAGATATGATGGGCGTTTATGGAAATGAGGTTTATCGTAACTGGGATAGTAGTGCCTATGCACAATTCAACTATCGCACAGGGCATTTGAACCGTTGGCATGGTGAAGGAACATCCAACTGGGATCCGATTCTTGATCCATCCCGTTCTGTAAACCTGGAAGCTTCTTCTTACTATGTAGAAGACGGAAGTTTCTTCCGTATCCGTAACATAGAACTGGGATATACCTTTGATCCCCGTTTGTTGAACCGCATCAAACTGCAATCTTTACGTATCTATGGTAATGTGCAGAATCCTAAAACATGGAGTCGCAATACCGGATATACTCCTGAAGTTGGTGGTAGTGCAACAGCGTTTGGTGTAGATGGTGGCGGTTATCCGATGCCTGTAGTTTATACATTAGGCTTTAACTTATCATTCTAAACATGAAATCTAATAAAAGAAAAACGATCAGTATGAAAAAGATATTTTATTATGTGATGGCTTTGGCATTGGGATGTTCCCAGATGTCATGCAGTGACCTGTTAGATCAGAAACCGCAAGGAGTATTGACTGAAGATGACCTGACTGGTGGTACTTACGAAACACAGATTTTTAACATGTATGCTTTGCTTCGTGGTTATCATATTGTTTCCGGAAATACGGCATTGGCTATTCATGGTATGCGTTCGGAAGATGCGGAAAAGGGTAGTACACTGTCTGACGGATCTGCAACAGGAAAAATGTTTGATGATTTTGAATATGCTGCAAGTAATGGCATGGTAAAAAGTTACTGGAATGCCAATTATACCTTGATTCATAAAGCAAATGATGTATTGGAGGAGATGAAGTCGAATCCTTCATTGACAGGCGGTGACTTAGTTAATAAGGGTGAAGCTTTATTGATGCGTGCTTTCTGTTATTTCAATTTGGTACGTGCTTTTGGCGAAGTGCCCTTGATTGATTTTAAAGTAGGGAGTGTAGCAGATGCCAATATTCCCAAATCTTCTGTAGATCAGATATATACTTTGATTGATGAAGATCTGACAAATGCAGAATCTTACTTGCCGAGGACTTGGGAAGCACAATATGTCGGTCGTCTTAGCTGGGGAGCGGCTCGTGCCTTACATGCCCGTACTTATATGATGCGTAATGATTGGAACAATATGCGTGCGGCAGCAGAGGACGTTATTTCTTCCGGTTTATATAATTTGAATACACCTTATGAAGATATTTTCCGTGAGAAAGGTGAAAACTGTGGTGAATCCGTTCTGGAACTTCAATGTACTGCTACTGCTGCTTCCGGGCTCCAACGAAATTGGTAGCCAGTATGCTCAGGTACAGGGCTGTCGTGGGGCCGGTGAATGGAATTTAGGTTGGGGCCAACATACGCCTACTCAATTATTGGCTGACGCATTCGAAGAAGGTGATCCCAGAAAGGATGAGACTTTATTGTATTTTATTAGAACAGGAGAAGATCCTTCGACCATTCCTGCAAACAAACCTTATGGAGAAAAGCCGATTGCCAATGCCGATGTGATAGCAAAGTACTTTAATAAGAAAGTGTATACAGATCCGGCTTTGCGCGAAAAGTATACGAAGAGTGGGTATTGGGTGAATATTCGTCTGATCCGTTATTCGGATGTCGTACTGATGGCTGCGGAAGCTGCTTGCGAACTGGGTGATAATACAAGTGCAAGAAGATATCTTGAGATGGTACGTGCCCGTGCCCGTGGTATGAATGCTAATATCTTGCCGGAGGTTACCACTGATAATCAGAGTGAATTGCGGGAAGCTATTCGTCATGAACGTCGTGTTGAGTTGGGTATGGAATTCGATCGCTTCTATGATCTTGTACGTTGGGGAATAGCGAAGGAAGTGCTGCATGCAGCAGGAAAGACCGGTTACCAGGATAAGCATGCATTGTTGCCTTTGCCTCAGGACGAAATTGACAAATCAAATGGCGTGTTAGTTCAAAACCCTAATTATTAATTCATATAGTAATGACCATGAAAAGATATATTAATTTATTGTTGGCATTTTGTGTGTCAGCACTCACTTTGCAATCTTGTTTTCAGGATATGGATCATCCGGCTTTTGATTATCCGGATAGTTCTGCTCCCAAAGTGTTCTCACCAATGAAATTGTTCTTGCCTTTTGAGAATGATATGCGTGATAAGGGTAATTACACCTTCCTCATGAGTGCCGGAGGGGATATTACTTATACTGATGGCATCAACGGACAAGCTTATCAAGGCACAAAAGATACTTATCTGTTAGCCCGTGTTCCTTCTTATCTGACCGATTCTATACCCGATTTAGGAAGTTGTACAGTGGCTTTCTGGATGAAAACAACGAGAAATACTTCCGCATATGGTGTCTTCAGTATTCCTAATACCAAGACTTTCTGGGGTAACTTTGATATCTATCTGGAAAATACAAGTAGTGAAACCCAGGCTTTCTTCAAGATGCATATGTATAACTGTACATCAGTGAAGGATAATGATGAGAGATGGGTAGAAGCTAAGATAGACAATGTCTTTGGTACCGAATGGGTTCATATGGCATTTGTTTATGATGGTAGTAATTCGACAGTAACAGTTTACCGGAATGGTGAAAGTGCATTTACAAAAGAACTGCCCGGTTATGGAAAGCTTAAATTTAAAGATTTGGGTACATTTGCTATCGGAGCATTTCAGTTTAGCACAAAACCCAGTTTGACAGAAGGTGCAGGAGCACAGAGTTGGGCATCCAATTTTCCGGGACAGCTAGACCAGTTCCGCTTCTATGACAGAGCTATATCTGCTTCTGATATCAAGCAACTTTATTCAGGTAAAGAATGATGATCGTTAGAAATAGAGTAAATATGAGAGCTGTTTATTTCATACTGTCTTTATTACTGATTTCTTGCAGTAAAGATGATGCTTCGGAAACACCCGGAAAATTTGAACTGCAAAGTATATCCATTGGTGAGAAACAGGATCAGAGTTCCTTTGAAAATGTAGCTCCTAGTGCCAGTATTGTGCTTACATTCACAGATGCAGTGGATGAAGCTACGATTCAAAGTAATATCATATTGAAACTGAATGATCAGGCGGTGGCGTATGATTCAAAACTACAGGGAAAGGAGAAACTCTCATTGACTCCAACAGGTGGCTTTAAAAGTTTTTCCTCATATAAACTGGTGATCAATCCGGGGGTGAAATCCACTTCCGGAGTATCTCTTACCAATGGCAAAGTCTATGAAATCCGTACAGGGATGGATGATTCGGATAAGTTTGATCGCATTCCTGACGAGGATTTATTAACTTTGGTGCAGAAACAAACTTTTAAGTATTTCTGGAACTTCGGTCATGCACATTCCGGTATGGCATGCGAAAGAACAACTTCCGGTGATGTTGTTACTACCGGAACAGGATTTGGAGTGATGGCGATGCTGGTAGCGGCTGAAAGAGGATTTGTAACCCGACAGGAAGCTCTTGAAAGAGTGCAGAAGATTGTAACTTTCCTGGATAAAGAGTGTACGAGTTATCATGGAGCCTATGCACACTGGATTAACGGTGCAACTGGTGAGACAAAGCCATTTGGTGATAAAGATGATGGTGCGGATCTGGTAGAAACCTCTTTACTTTTCCAGGGACTACTTGCAGCACGTGCATACTTCAAGGACGGTTCGGAAGCTGAGAGTAAATTGCGTTCTGATATAACCCGCCTGTGGGAAGCTATTGAATGGACTTGGTTTCAGAAAAGTGGAGAGTCTGTTCTGTATTGGCATTGGAGCCCGAACTATGGATTTGAGAAGAATCTTCCGATCAGAGGTTGGAATGAGTGCCTGATAACTTATGTGCTTGCAGCTTCTTCTCCTACTCATCCTATCGATAAGGCGGTTTATGAAGCTGGATGGGCAAGGAATGGCGGTTTGAAGAATGGTAATACCTACTATGGATACAAGCTTCCGCTGGGAGCTGATAAGGGTGGACCGTTATTTTTATCTCAATATTCCTTCTTGGGCATTAATCCGAAAGGACTGAAAGATCAATATGCTGATTATTGGGAACAGAATCAAAACCATACTCTGATCAATTATAATTATTGTAAGGAGAATCCTAAAGGATATGCTGGTTATGGAGCCTCTTGTTGGGGGCTGACAGCTAGTGATGGTGATAATGGTTATTCGGCACATTCACCTACAAATGATAAAGGAGTGATTGCTCCTACGGCTGCATTGTCTGCATTTCCTTATACTCCGGAAGAGTCGATGTCTGCATTGCATTTCTACTATTATAAGATGGGTGATAAACTCTGGAGAGATTATGGTTTTGTAGATGCTTTCAACCTGACAGCTAATTGGTATGATAACCAGTGTATAGCTATCGACCAGGGACCAATCATTTGTATGATAGAAAATTATAGAACAGGAATGCTTTGGAATTTATTCATGGCTATTCCGGAAATTCAGCAGGGAATGAAAAAGTTAGGCTTTGAGAGCCCTGCACTAAACTGATAAATAGAATATATGATGAGACTTATAATATATGTGATGCTTCTGCTTTACCCGTTTAGCCTGCTGCCGGCAGCTTCTGGTGGTAAGAAGGAGAAGAACTTGTCTGATGAAGAACTGATGACCCTCGTGCAGAAACAGACTTTCCGTTATTTCTGGGATTATGGACATCCGGTTTCGGGCTTGGCACGCGAACGTAGTAACGGTAATGACGATATTGTTACCATTGGTGGTTCCGGCTTTGGGGTAATGGCTATTATTGTCGGTGCAGAACGTGGATTTGTAACGCGTGAACAAGCGGCAGAGCGTATGCTGAAAATAGTCAGCTTTCTGAATGATAAGAATACGGACAGTTACCATGGCATTTGGGCGCATTGGATAAATGGGCAGAACGGAGAAACCATTTCTTTCAGCAGGAAAGATGATGGTGCCGATCTGGTAGAGTCTGCTTTCATGTTCGAAGGGCTGCTGGCTGCACATCAGTATTTCAACAAAGATAATCAGGTAGAAAGACGTATCCGTGGTCTTATTAATGACCTGTGGCGTCAGGCTGAATGGAATTGGTTTACTAAAGGTGGTGAGGATGTACTTTATTGGCATTGGTCACCCAATAACGGTTGGTCGATGAACCATCAGATAAAAGGGCATAATGAGTGCCATATTACGTATATACTTGCTGCTTCTTCACCCACTTATCCCATTGCAGAGTCGGTATATCATAAAGGGTGGGCCAATTCTATCGTTTTCAAGAATGGTAAGAAGTATTACGATATAACCTTGCCATTGGGAAGTGATTATGGCGGACCTTTGTTCTTTACCCATTATTCTTATATGGGACTTGATCCGCGTGGCTTGAAAGATTATTATGCTGATTATGAAGAACAGATGAAAGCACATACTCTGATTAATCGTGCTTATTGCATAGATAATCCGAAGGGGTATAAAGGGTATGGAGAACAGTGCTGGGGACTGACAGCCAGTGATGGTGATAAAGGGTACTCTGCGCATTGTCCTGGTAATGATCGTGGTGTTATTACTCCAACAGCCGCCTTGTCGTCTATTCCTTATGCACCGGAATATTCATTGCAAGCCATGCGATATTTCTATGAAGAGCTTGGCGATAAGCTTTGGGGAGAATATGGTTTCAAGGATGCATTTAACCTGACTGCTGATTGGTTTGCGCCATCTTATCTGGCTATAGATCAGGGACCTATTATTGTTATGATAGAAAATTATCGTACAGGTTTAATATGGAAATTGTTTATGAGTCATCCGGATGTACAAAAAGGATTGAAGAAGTTAGGATTTAAAACACCATACTTAAATTAAAAAGGTTATATAATTATGAAAAACATGTTTTTTAATAGTGTATTAGTTGCTTTCGTTCTGCTTGTTGCTTCGTGCAGCAAGCAGCCGGAAGCTAAGGTTGATGTGATGTCATTCAATATTCGTCTGGACCATGTAGCGGATAGTTTGAACAACTGGAAATATCGTAAAGATGCTGCGGCACAAATGATCACTTATTATGCTCCGGATGTAGTAGGTATGCAGGAAGTATTAAAGAACCAGTTGGATGACCTGAAGAACCGCCTTCCGCAATATACGGTTTTAGGTGTGGGGCGTGCCGATGGAAAAGAAAAGGGGGAATACTGTTCCCTGTTTTATAAGACCGATCGTTTCGATCTTGTGAAGAGTGGAAATTTCGGTTTGAGTGAAACACCCGATTCTATAGGAATAAAAGGCTGGGATGCTGCTTGCGAACGCATTGTGACGTGGGCTGTTCTTAAAGATAAAGTCAGTGGTAAAGAATTGGCTGCTTTTAATACACATTTCGACCATATTGGTAAGGTTGCCCGTCGTGAAAGTGCAGTTTTGTTGCTTGCAAAGATACGTGAGATAGCTTCGGATTTACCAGTAGTTATTACGGGAGATTTTAATGGTACTGTTGATTCAGACCCGATTTCTGTTCTTACGGAAGGGGGGATGCAGAATACTTATTCCACATCTGACGTAGTTTATGGTCCTGCGTGGAGTTTCCATGATTTTGGGCGCATCCCGGTTGAAGAACGCCAGTTGATCGACTTTATTTTTGTCAATGGACAGGTGGTAGCCAATAAATTCAGAGTGATAGCAGACAAGCCGGACAATGGCTATTTATCCGACCATGCGCCTATTCTGGCTAATCTGACAATTCGATAGTATCATGACTTCTAAATTATCCTTGGGGCTTGTCGTTTTACCTTTTGTGCCTTCCTCCATTGTGCAAGGTCAAGAGCAGGAAGTCCGTAACGAACGCCCCAATATTATTTTTATAATGAGTGATGACCATGCCCGTCAGGCTATGAGTATTTATGGTCATCCTATAGGGAAAGTGGCGCCGACTCCGAATATTGACCGTATCGGGCATGAAGGAGCGGTTTTCCAGAATAACTATTGTTGCAATTCTATTTCCGGGCCGAGTCGTGCTGCCATACTTACGGGTAAACATAGCCATAAAAATGGTTTCATGAAGAACTGGGCGAAAGGTTTTGACGGTACGCAACAAACCCTTCCGAAGATATTACAGGCAAATGGTTACGAGACAGCTGTTATTGGTAAGTGGCATCTTATTTCTAAGCCTACAGGTTTCGATCATTGGATGATTCTGGATGATCAGGGAGAATATTGTAATCCTCATTTTATTACTGAAAATGATACCACACGTCATTTGGGATATGTGACGGATTTGATTACTAAGTACACGGAAGAATGGCTCGACGGACGGAAAGACAAGAACAAACCTTTCTTTCTGATGATGCATCACAAAGCTGTTCATAGAAACTGGGTACCTGCAGAAAGACATTACCATCTGTATGAGCATACTACTTTTCCACTTCCTGATAATTATTTTGATGTTTATGAGGGTCGTTATGCGGCACAGATGCAAAAGATGAATATCTATTGTGACATGTACGAAGGACACGATCTGAAGATGGTTACCGGTATGGATAGTGACAGTTTACTGTTCGACCCTTGGCCGCATGCTTTTCTGGGAACAATGGAACCGGATGAACGCTGCCGCTTTCTTGATGCATACCGTGATAGAAATAATGAATTCCACTCCAGAAAACGTTCATTCAAAGAAGTCGCGGAGTGGAAATACCAGCGTTACCTGCAAGATTATATGGGAGTTGTAGCGAGTGTAGACGAAAGTGTGGGAGAGATTCTTGATTATCTGAAACGTACCGGACTGGATAAAAATACGATTGTAGTCTATACTACCGATCAGGGCTTCTACTTGGGAGAACATGGTTGGTTTGACAAGCGTTTCATGTACGAAGAATCTTTCGGCATGCCGATGGTTATGCGCTGGTCCGGACATATCAAGCCGGAAACTCAGGTAACAGGACTGACGCAGAACATAGACTTTGCTCCTACTTTTCTGGATATGTGCGGTATCGAAGTACCACGGGATATGCAGGGTGTATCGTTCCGGGAGTTGGTAGAGACGGGAAAGAAACCGCGTGATTGGCGTAAATCGCTCTATTATCATTATTATGAATTTCCCGGATTTCATAGTGTCCGTGCCCATTATGGTGTAAAGATGGAACGCTACAAATTAATGCACTTCTATGTGGAAGACAAATGGGAACTGTATGATCTGAAAACTGATCCGACAGAAATGCACAATCTGTACGGAAAGCAAGGAATGGAGAAAGTAACTGCTGAACTAATGGCAGAACTTGCACGTTTACAAAAACAATATGAAGTTCCTCAGAATTTGTGCAAGTAATATAAAGAACGAAAGAATGAAACATCTGTTATTGACTATAGTCTGCCTGATTGCGTGGACTACTCTTCCGGCGCAGGATATGCGTCAGGATACATATTGTAATCCCTTGAATATAGATTATACCTATATGATTTATAATTCCGACCGGGATATTTCTTACCGTTCGGGGGCCGATCCGGCAGTAGTGGAATTTCGCGGGGAATATTATATGTTCGTAACGCGCTCGCACGGCTATTGGCGTTCCAGGGATTTATTGAACTGGGAGTTTGTACGTCCCGGTAAGAATTGGTATCCTCAAGGATGCAATGCTCCGGCTGCACACAATTATAAGGACTCTGTGCTTTATGTTGCAGGCGATCCTTCAGGTTCTATGAGCATCCTTTATACCGATGATCCTGCTTCCGGTGATTGGGAAGCTACGCCTGCCATTCTGCATAATCTGCAAGATCCTGATTTGTTTATTGATGACGATGGGAAAGCTTATATGTTCTGGGGATCTTCCAATGTTTACCCTATCCGGGGTATGGAATTGGATAAAGATCACCGTTTCACAAAGAAAGGGGAGACGAAAGAACTTTTCAATCTGGATATGCCTAAACATGGTTGGGAGCGTTTTGGTGAGAATCATACGGATACAGTATTGGGCGGTTACATTGAAGGACCCTGGTTGACAAAACATAATGGTAAATACTATATGCAATATGGTGCGCCGGGTACGGAATTCAATGTTTATGCAGACGGAGTATACGTAGCAGATCATCCGATGGGACCTTATACCTATCAGAAACATAATCCGGTATCTTATAAACCGGGTGGTTATATGAATGGTGCCGGGCATGGAAGCACTGTGCTTGGTCCCGGCGGACAGTATTGGCATTTTGCTTCGATGTCTCTTTCCATCAAT
>ENA-ORUN01001656-ORUN01001656.1-human-gut-metagenome-genome-assembly--contig:-NODE-1656-length-20302-cov-6.942806_pt1 | contig 20302 bp, 19 predicted proteins | sample MGYA00242080_ERZ509209 | MGnify/ENA primary metagenome ERZ509209 (study PRJEB26280, sample SAMEA2338786) | human gut metagenome | biome: human gut; feature: human-associated habitat; material: faeces... | reverse complement strand
TTCAGATCAAAAAGAAGTTGATTTTGATGGAACAATGACAGTAATGATTTGTACACTTTAATGAGATGTTATCATTGTAGTCATGAAATAAAAGATTCTTCTTTTGCCTATAAAGGAAGACAAGAATGTAAAGAGTGTCATAGTGTTTATCAAATACACTTTCCTTCTGGAGTTGGTTTTATTCCTATAATTATTGCCTTTATTCCAGCATTATATATGGTGACAAGTTTAAGATATTCATTTGTTGTAGGACTTGCTATGTTTGTTTTGTTTTATTGGGCTATTGATATTATTATGAATCATATTTTGATTTATTTAGGTAAATATGAAATTGAAGAAGTTGAATAAAAGAAAAAGGAAGAGTATTATAAAAATATAAATAAAAACAGGGGAGCTTGTAAGCAGGCTGAGAGGAAGTTATCAACTTCGACCCTTTAACCTGATACGGGTAATGCCGGCGTAGGAAGTCCTATTTGATTTTTTACAGGAGCATACCTCCTGTTTTTTTATTTATAAATCCACATAAGTGGCGAATTGAAGGGGAGCGCCTTGAATTTAGTACAAAGCGAGGGAAGCTGTGTTCCAGCGTGAGAGGATACCACCAAGTATCGACCGCAATAAAAAACAAGGAGAGAGAAAAAATGTTAGAAGAAATGTTAAAAAATGTAAGAGAAAAAAGCCCATTGATTCACAATATTACCAATTATGTAACGGTCAATGATTGTGCTAATGTGGTCCTTGCTTGTGGAGCTTCACCTATTATGGCAGATGATCAAGAAGAAGTTGCGGAAATTACTTCCATTTGTACAGGTCTTAATATTAATATTGGAACACTTAATTCACGTACAATTGAATCCATGCTTATTGCGGGAAAAAAAGCCAATGAACTCCATCATCCTGTAGTTTTAGATCCAGTAGGTGTTGGTGCTTCAACGCTTAGAACACAAACAGCTCTAAAACTTTTAGATGAAATTCAATTTTCAGTGATTCGTGGAAATATTTCTGAAATTAAAACACTTGCTTTAGGAAGTGGTACGACAAAAGGAGTCGATGCGAATATTGCTGATAAAGTCACAAAAGAAAATATCAAAGAAGTTGTCCGTTTTGCACAAGAATTTTCTAGAAAAACAGGAGCTATTATTGCGATTACGGGAGCGATTGATCTAGTATGCAATAAAGAAAAAGCTTTTGCCATTGAAAATGGACATGCTATGATGTCTTCTATTACTGGGACAGGTTGTCAATTATCTGCTCTTACAGCATCTTTTATTTCAGCAAACCCTGCTCATTTATTAGAAGCAACACTTGCTGCGGTATGTACCATGGGATTAGCAGGAGAAATGGCACACACTCGACTTACTCGTTTAGATGGAAATGCAAGTTATCGAAATTATATTATAGATGCCATTTACAATATGACTCCTCAACAACTACAAGAAGGTGCAAAGTACCAAGAAGTTTTATTTTAAGAAAAGAGAAAAATTATGAAAACAACAGATAAGATGTTAGAAGCAACAAAAGAATTATGGAAGTCTTATAATGAACTTGCTTTTTGGCAAATGACATGGGATCAAAGTTGTTAATAAAAAATGAAAGATGAAATGTCTTTCATTTTTTTTAAGAAAAAGAAGGAGAATTATTCTCCTTCATAGTTTTCAACGTTATGGTAGATTTTATCTACATCATCACAAGCATTTAAAAGATCCATTAATCTTTCAAATAATTCCATATCTTCTCCTTCAAGAGATACATATTCTTGAGGTGTTGTAGCAATTTCTTCTACATCAAATTCAGCATCAGGACATGCAGCTTCAATAGCATCTTTCATTTTATATAAATCAGTTGGTGCACCTGTTAATTCAATTGAACCATCCTCATGAGTTTCAATTTCTTGACAATCAGCTTCACCTTCCATTAAAGCTTCTAAAGTTTGTTCTTCATCTAAACCTTTAAAAGTTAAAATAGAATATGTATCATATAAATAAGATACAGAACCTTCATTTCCTAATTTAGCTTTAGATTTTGTAAATGCAGGACGTACTTGAGAAATAGTACGATTAATATTATCAGTTAAGCATTTAACAATAACAGTTGAACCACTTGGACCGTATCCTTCAAAAGTTTTTTCTTGATAATCTTCAGTAGCTCCACTTTTTACTTTATCAACTGCACGTTTAATAACATCAGCAGGAACTTGTTCTTTTTTAGCTTTAGCAATAATTCTTCTTAATGCTAAGTTACCATCTGGATCAGTACCACCAGCTTTTGCAGCTAAATAGATTTCTTTTCCATAACGAGAATATAATTTTGCTTTTGCTGCAGCAGTTTTTGCCATAGCAACTTTACGCACTTCATGCGCTCTACCCATAAAAAAGCCTCCTTAATTGTATGTAATCTCAATACTTCGTTATTATAGCGAATACATCAAGGTTTTTCAAGGTTTAATATCAATGACAAACAAGTTTTGTTCATGTATAATGAATAAGCAAATGGGGGATAAAAATGGAAACAATTGTTATTATTGGTGCAGGAGCAAGTGGACTTGCTTGTATGAATGAATTACTAAAAGAAAATAAATATAATATTATTATCTTAGAACAAGCAAAGAAAGCTGCAAGAAAAGTACTTGCTAGTGGAAATGGAAGATGTAATGTTTCAAATTTAAATATGGATATCATGTATTATAATCATCAAGATTCTTTCATTGAAAAATTGATTAAAGAATTTGATGTTATTGATTTCTTTAAACAACTTTCTTTAAAATTACGTTTTGAAAAGAATCTTGTTTATCCATATTCACTTTCAAGTTTATCAGTAAAAAATGCTTTAATGAAAAACATAGATCAAGTTTCATACATTGATGAATGTGAAGTCTTATCTATTAAAAATAATAAATCTTATGAAATTATTACAACAAATGGACATTATCAAGCAGATAAAATTGTGATTGCAACAGGATCACCCGCAAGCCATTTATCAGGACAAAATAATTTAAAGATGTTAGAAAAAATGAATGTTTCTCTCATACCATTTACCCCTAGTCTTGTACAAGTTAAAACGAAACCTGTTTTTAAAGCTTTAAAAGGACAAAGAGTTAAAGGCATTGTCACACTCTATGATCAAAATCAACTCATTGAAAAACAAACAGGTGAAATCATGTTTACGGATTATGGTCTTTCAGGTATCTGTGTGATGCAGTTATCAAGATATTTAAAACGTTTAAAAAATCCTAAACTTGTTTTAAATCTACTTCCTGATATTGAAAAAGAGGAACTTCAACATTATGGTTTAGAAGGTTTCTTCCATGAAAAAATCGTTCATGTTTTTAAAGAAAAAAATATTGATCCGCAACATATAGAAATAAAGATTGTTGATACAATGCCTATTGAAAAAGCACAAGTTTGTCATGGTGGTGTTTCTTTAAAAGAAGTAGATGAAAATTTACAACTTAAGAAATATTCAGGTATTTATGTTTGTGGAGAAGCTTTGGATGTTGATGGTGATTGTGGAGGCTATAACTTACATTTTGCTTTTGCAAGTGGTGTGCATGTGGCAAAATCAATAAAGAAATAAAAGAGTAGTAAATGTGTTTTAAATAGAAATGTTATAATGAATAAGTAAGTGGAAAAACTATATTTACCTAATAAGAAGGAGCTAACTATGGAAAATCAAGAAAAGCATAATATTGAATGGAAAGCAGTTTGGAAAGATGAATATTTAGTTGGTATATGTGCATTTGCTAATGCACAAGGTGGTAAATTTTTTATTGGCATAGATGATAATGGTGAAATTATTGGTGTGGAAAATTCAAAAAAATTATTAGAATCCTTACCAAGTAAAATAAGAGATTCTATGGGAATTGTTGTAAATGTGAATTTACATAAAAAAGACAGTTTGGAATATATAGAAATAGATGTTCCTTCTTATCCGATAACTATATCTTGTAAAGGAAACTATTATTATAGAAGTGGGAGCACATCACAAAAGTTGACAGGTATTGAATTAGAAAGTTTTATTTTACGTAAAAGAGGAGCAACTTGGGATAACGTTCCACACCCATTAGTAAAAATAGAAGATTTAGATCAAAATGCTATTCAAAAGTTTAAAGAACTTGCAATTCGTAAAAAAAGAATAGATGATACTATTTTAGAAGAAGATACGGAAACATTATTAGATAAACTTCATTTAATAAATAATGGTTATCTTACAAATGCTGCCTTACTTTTGTTTTCAAAAGATCCAGAAAGATATTTTACAGGTGCCTTTATAAAAGTAGGATTTTTTGAAACAAATGCTGATTTAATTTATCAAGATGAAGTAAGAGGATCACTTTTTGAACAAATTGATAAAGTTATAGAGCTTATTTTCTTTAAATATATGAAAGCTAAAATTTCATATGATGGACTTCAAAGAATTGAAGAATATTTTGTAAGTGAAGCGAGTATGAGAGAAGCTATATTAAACGCTATTGTTCATAAACAATATGAATCAGGTGTACCAATACAAATAAGTATTTATAAAGATAAACTTTATATTACAAATGTTGGAAAACTACCAGATCATTGGACTGAAAAAACACTTTATCAAAAACATGGGTCTAAACCTTATAATCCTAATATTGCCCATGTGTTTTATTTAGCGGGACACATTGAATCATGGGGAAGAGGAATAGAAAAAATATTTGATTCGTGTATAGAAAACAATTTACCAATGCCAAAGTATTATATTAATCCTACTGATATCATGATTGAATTTGATGCACCCCAAAGATTAGTAATCGATAATTTTTCAAAGGTGAACGATAGGGTGACTGATAGGGTGACTGATAGGGTGACTGATAGGGTGAACGATAATATGATGAAGGTTCTTAATGTAATTAGTGAAGATCCAGGATATTCATATAATGATATTTCTGATGAGATAGGAATAAGTAGAAAAAGTGTTGCAACTATTATTAAAAAGCTAAAAGATTTGGGAATTATAGAAAGAATTGGAAATAATAAAAAAGGATATTGGAAAATAAAAAAATAGGAGAAGATATGTTAAAAGTAAGTAATATCGCAGTTTCTTTAGATGAAAAAGATTATGCAAAGGTTATCGCAAATACATTAAATATAAGAAAATCACAAGTAAAGAATGTAAAGATTGCTAGAAAAGCAGTCGATGCAAGAAGAAAGAATAAAGTGCATTTTAATATGGGCTTTACTTTTGAATGTGCAAATGAAGATCAATTATTAAAAACACATAGTAAACAAGTAAGTAAAGTTAAAGAATATCATTATGATAAGTTAACACCCAATAATCAAACAATTATGGTTGTTGGAAGTGGACCAGCAGGCCTATTCTGTGCTTATAATTTAGCTCGTAGTGGACAAAAGGTCATCTTAATTGAACAAGGTAAATGTGTTGATGAAAGAAAAAAAGATATAGATACTTATTTAGAAACAGGTAAATTGAATGTGCAAAGTAATGTTCAATTTGGTGAAGGGGGCGCAGGAACGTTCTCTGATGGAAAGTTGACGACGGGTATTAAAGATTATCGTAAACAATTTGTATTAAATACGTTTTATGAACATGGAGCCAATGAAGATATTCTTTATTTAAATAAACCTCATTTAGGAACAGATGTTTTAATTAATGTGGTTAAAAATATAAGAAAAGATATTGAAAAATGTGGAGAAGTGCGTTTTGAAACAAAGTTGGTTGATTTAATTGTTGAAAACAATCAAATCAAAGAAGTTGTTTTAGAAAATAAAGAAGGAACTTATAAAGAAAAAGTAGATCAACTTGTTCTTGCTATCGGTCATAGTGCGAGAAATACGTATGAAATGCTTTATCAAAAACAATTAGAAATTTCTCAAAAAGCATTTGCAGTAGGAATGCGTATTGAACATAGTCAAGAATTTATTAACAAAAGCCAATATGGTAAGTTCTACAATCATCCTGCTTTAAAAGCGGCTGATTATAAATTAGCGGTGCATACAAGTCAAAAAAGAGGAGTTTATACTTTCTGTATGTGTCCAGGTGGTTATGTCATGAATGCAGCCAGTGAAGAAAACCGACTTGTTGTTAATGGGATGTCCAATTATAAACGTGATAATAAGTTCGCCAATAGTGCTATTTTAGTCAATGTCACACCAGATGATTTTGGCAGTTCACATCCGCTTGCAGGAATGTATTTTCAAAGAAAATTAGAAGAAAAAGCTTTTGAACTAGGAGGAAGTGATTATTCAATTCCAGTTCAAAGAGTGGAAGATTATTTAGAAAATAAAGAAAGTAAAGAAAAAATAGAAACAAGTTTAAAAAGAGTTAAAAATGCTCAATTGAATGCATTACTTCCTGAAATTCTGAATATAAATTTAAAAGAAGGACTTCTTTTAATGAATAACAAGATTAATGGTTTTACAAGTGATGCCACATTACTTGGAGTAGAATCAAGAAGTTCAGCACCAATTCGTTTTTATCGTGATGACAATATGGAAAGTAATATCAAAGGAATTTATCCAATTGGTGAAGGTGCAGGATATGCGGGTGGTATTATGTCAAGTGCAATTGATGGTTTAAAATGTAGTGAGGTATTACTCAAAGGAGAGAGATAATGTGTCATTATTTGAGCTTTTGATTATTTCGATTTCATTAGCGATGGATGCTTTTACTGTTTCTATGATGTATGGTATTTCTATGCCTGAAAGAGACATCAAGAAACAAAGCTTCATTGCTTTTTATTTTGGCTTTTTTCAAGCTTTGATGCCTTTTTTTGGTTATCATTTAGGATGTGTGTTTTCTAAATTAGTACAGGCTTATGATCATTATATTGCCTTTATCTTTTTAATGATTGTAGGTATAGGAATGTTAAAAGATGCTTTTAGTGAAGAAGAAACAAGCTATAATTTTCATTTTTTTGATTTAACGATTTTAGCGATAGCGACAAGTATTGATGCTTTTGCAATAGGAATGACTTTTGCCTTTTTGGAAGTTTCTATTTATAAAGCTCTCTTTATTATAGGAATTATTACCTTTTTATTATGTTTGATAGCTTTACAAATTGGGAATTATTTAAATAATAAGTTTCAAAATAAAGCTCTTATTTTTGGCGGAATTGTTTTGATCTTGATTGCATGTAAAACATTACTTGAGCATCTTTTTTAAAAAAAGTATATAATAATGAAGGTGATGAATATGAAAGAAGAAGAAAGAATTATTAAAAATACAATTAAAAGAACGAAAGAATATGATCGAACACTTTCGCCTTATGCTTGTAAAACAAGTGAATGTCAAAAACTTCGAAAAGAAGAAAATGAACATGAAGAATTTGATATTCGTTGGCCTTTTGAAGAAGATATCGACCGTATTCTTTATTGTAAGTCTTATCAAAGATATACCGATAAAACACAAGCTCTTTCCTTTTTTCAAAGTGCTCATATTTCTAAACGTTCAATCCACGTTCAATGGGTTTCACGTATTGCTAGACAAATAGGAAAAGGATTGAATTTGAATTTAGATTTAATTGAAGCGGCTGCGTTAGGTCATGATTTAGGACATACACCTTATGGCCATGTTGGTGAAAGAGCACTTAATGAAAAACTTCAAGAAGCCGGTTTTGGTTATTTTTGTCATAATGCCAATAGTGTTAGAAATATTCTTTATTTAGAAAGAAATGGCAAAGGCTATAATGTTTCTTTGCAAGTTTTAGATGCTATCTTATGTCATAATGGTGAAATGCTTTCTAAAAAGTATGAACCTGATCGTAAAAAAACAAAAGAACAGTTTTTACAAGAATATCATGATTGTTGGCATAAAGAAAATGCCAGTCTTGATTTAAAACCAATGACTTTAGAAGGCTGTGTTGTTCGTATATCAGATGTTATTTCTTATATTGGAAAAGATATTGAAGATGCTATGAGTGTAGGTATCTTACAAAAAGAAGATCTTCCGGAAAAAGTTGTGAAGGTCTTAGGAGATAATAATAAATCGATCATGAATAAGCTGATTGGTGATTTAATGATTCATAGTTATCAAAAACCGTATTTGCGTTTTTCTCACGAAGTTTTTGAAGCTTTATCTACTTTACTTTCTTTTTTAGGGGAAAAGGTCCATCATCATCCTGTTCTTGAAAAAGAAAATGCAAAATTATCAAGAATGGTTAAAGAGCTTTTTGATGTATATTTAGAAGAACTTGAAAATAATGATCAAGATTCTAATATTGTTAAATTTAAAAGTAAGATGATCGAAAGCTATCAAAATACGCCAAATCCTCTCATTGTTTCTGATTATTTATCAATGATGACTGATACGTATGTTTTAAATGATTATGAAAGCAAATTTTTACCGATTCTTCATGGGGAAAAACTTTAATAATTAAGGAAATTGGTGTAAAATAATAATATACAGGAGGGATGGCTTATGAAATTAATAATTGCTATCGTAAACTCTGATGACAGTTCATCAGTACAAGCTGCGCTTACAGAAGAAGGATATTTTGTTACAAAATTATCAACAACAGGGGGATTTTTAAAGAAAGGAAATACAACTTTCTTTATTGGAACAAATGATGATAAAGTTGAACATGCTGTAGGAATTATCAAAGAAAATTCTAAAAAACGTGTAGAAAAGGAACCTACTGTTCCACCTACTGAAATGGGAGAATTCTTTACTCCAATTATGGTAGATGTACTTGTTGGTGGAGCAACAGTTTTTGTGTTAGATATTGAACAATTTGAAAAATTTTAAAAAAAGGACATTGTCCTTTTTTTTTAATCCTTTATAATATTTGTGGGTGAAATTATGGCAATCAAATTATTAAATGAAAAAAGAATAAATGAATTAATTCAATTCATCAATAAAGAAGAAATAACAAAAGAATATTTAAAACAAAATCATAAAATTATTTACATAAATGAAGAACAAGAAATCAATGGGATTATTATCTTTGATGCCTTCAAAAATGAAATTGAACTTTGTTTAGGGAACGAAGAAACAAAACAACGACTCATCAATGTCATCAAAAAAATAGCTTTTAAAGATATTACATATCAAAATAAAACAATAACAATTCCAACCAAACAACAATTTAAACACTATGAAGAAGTTTATACCTTCATACAACAACAAAAAGATCGTGTTTATAGTTTAGATAACTTTAAAAAATACATGCAAGAATTTTTTAACATTCAACATGTTTTAAAGTGTATTCATGTTTGTGGAACAAATGGGAAAGGATCTACTGTTAATTACATGAAAGAAGTTTTAAAAAAACAAGGTTATCAAGTAGGAACCTTTACTTCTCCTGCACTTATTTCACGTCTTGATGTGGTACGTATTAATGATCAATGGATCGATGAACAATTCATTGTGGATGTAGCCAATCGTTATGTCGATACTTGGTTAGAATATGAAATCTCTTTATTTGAAATTGAAGTATTTATTTCAATTCTTTACTTTATTTATCAAGGGGTTGACTATGCCATTTATGAAGTTGGTTTAGGTGGACAATTAGATGCGACAAATATTATCTTACCAATGGTGTGTGTGAACACAAATATTGGTTTAGATCATATGGATTATTTAGGCGATAGCTATGAAAGTATTGCTGGAGCGAAAGCGGGTATTATTAAAGATCACGTTGATTTTATTACGGGCGAACATAAACAAGAATGTTTAGATATTTTTAGAGATACATGTGAAAAACATCAAAGTCATTTGATTCGTTTGGATCGTATTCATGATTTACAAGATGGGGAAAATGTGAAGTATACTTATAAAGATTATAATATTGTTTTAAATACGCCAGCGCTTTATCAAATAGAAAATAGTGCTTTAGCACTTGAAACGTTACTTTATTTAAAGAAACATCAGTTTATTGAATTAGATAATTCTTCAATTATAGACGGTTTATTTGAAGCAAAATGGGCAGGACGTTTTGAAATTATTAGTGAAAAGCCACTTATTATTTTAGATGGAGCACATAATAGAGAAGGTGTTGATGAACTCTATCGTTCAGCACGTAAACTTCATAATCTAAAAATTATTTTTTCAGCTTTAAAAGATAAAGATACAGACTACATGATTGAAAGATTACTTGATTTGACGTATGATATAACTGTCTGTGAATTTAAACATCCTCGTAGTCAAAGTGCAAAATTATTAGCAGGGGATTATCCGGTGAAAATAGAACCGGACTTTAGAAAAGCTTTAGACGATATTTATTTACAAGAAGGAACATTTTTGATTACAGGATCGTTATATTTTATTTCAGAAGTAAGAAAATACTTACTACAAAAGAATTCATAGCAATCAAGAAAGAAGGAGGAGTCTACTTTTAGTAGCAATTGTGTACGGTTTTATATCGGAATTAACGCCCGTGGACTAGCAAGAGGACGAAGCGGGAAAAGCATATGTACGGTTTTATATCGGAATTAACGCCCATGGACTAGAAAGAGGACGAAGTGGGAAAAAAACATATGTACGGTTATTTACCGGAATTAACGCCTGTGGACTAGAAAGAGGACGAAGCAGGAACGATTGGTTTTTAAGTAGCAATCAAACGATGATTCAAATTATATTAGGGGTTATTATTGTTTCGATTGGGATATTTATTTTCTATAAATATCCAATGAAAAGTGATGTGCGACAAATGACATTGGGGGCTTTATTTGTCATTCTAGCTATTATTTTAAAAAGGGTAGCTGTGATGGTACCTTTTCTTGGATTTCCAAGTTTAAAAATTACATTAGAGGTTCTCCCTTTAATTGTAGCAGGGTTAACATTACAACCTGGTTATTGTTTTATAGTTGCTATCGCAACAGATTTTCTAGGCCTTGTCCTAGCAAATGCAGGAGGTTTTCCATTTTTAGGATTTACTTTAAATGCGGTATTACAAACAGAAATACCATGTTTATTAAAGAACTATTTAAGTGAAAAAAATGAAAAACTCTTAGAAAGAATTGTAAAAATAGTCATGCTTGTTATATCCTTATTAGGTTGTCTTTATGTTTTTAAAATCAATGAAGTCAACATTTCAGGATCAATGTATCAAGTCACATTACCAATTAAATTTACAATCTTTGTCATCATTGTTGCAATGCTTGTTATTCTCTTTATTTTTATAAGATATTATAAAAATAAACTTAGACAAGAAGATCTGCGCTTATTTCATTTAAGTATTTTATCTGTTGTCGCAATTGAACTGACAGTAACGATGTTTTTAACACCATATTGGTTACAATCGATGTATGGAATACCGTTCTTTGCATCACAATTTGTAAGAATTTTAAAATCATGTGTGATGATTCCTTTAGGTATTATCATTGTATATACAATGAATCGAATGATTCAAAAAGTTATTAAGTAAAGTTTTGGATATTGTCCAAAGCTTTTTATTTTGTACCAAAAATAAAAGATCAAATTAATAATGAAAATTAGATAATTTTTGACAAATTTATAACAAAAATTACAAAACAGGGCAATATATTTATATATAGATATAAAAAACGGGGCAATTTATTGTACTTAAAATTAAAAAAGCGAGACAATTGGTGTATTGTATGGATGAAGGTGTTGCTTTATGTATAGAAAAAGTTCGATTTCTGTTAGAGAATGGCTTGAAAATTCTAATAAAGCACTTTTAGTAATGGATGCAAGACAAACTGAAAAAACATGGCTTATAAGAGATGAAATTAAAAAGAGCGGGTATAATAAGTTTGAAATAAATTTTATTGACCAACCAGATATGGTTTCATATTTAAACGCAAAAATAAGTGCTGAAGAATTTTTAATTAGATTAAAGATGATTATGCCAGAAGAGTGCAAAGTACATGAAACAGTTGTCTTTTTTGATGAAATTCAAAAATGTCCTGAAATTGTAACAAAGATAAAGTTTCTTGTAGATGAAGGCAGTTTTAAATATGCTATGAGTGGTTCTTTATTAAGGGTGGAACTTAAAGGAATTGCTTCTGCTTCAGTAGGATATTTAACTGTTTTAAAAATGTATTCACTGGATTTTGAAGAGTTCATGATTGCAAACAATGTATCAAATGTAACACTTGATATGTTAAAAGAAAGATTTGAAATGTGCATACCTATAGATGATTTTATACATCAAAGACTTTTAACAATGTTCTTTATTTATCTTATTGTAGGTGGAATGCCTGATGCAGTAAAAACATATATTGAAACAAAAGATAATATAACATATCTACCAATTTATTTATGCTATCTTTTAAAAGAAAAAAAGCTTGAAAAGATGATTATAGATCTAGACCTTTCAGGATTATAAATAAATAACTAAATTAAAAATGATATAAAGTTTTCTTATTTTATTTTTATTTTTTAATAAAAAATTCTTACATCATTTTTAATTTTTTGTTATAATGCTTTTGTAAAAATGATGTGTAGCTAAATGCGTAAGTCCAATCCATTTGGAGATTGGTACTTACGCATTTTTTTATGCAAAAAAGGAGAAAGTGATGGAAAAAAATAAAATGGCAGTAGTGCCTTTAAAAAAATTATTTTGGAAAATGGGATTACCTATGATCATATCAATGGTTTTACAAGCACTCTATAATGTTATAGATAGTATATTCATAACGAATATGAAAAGTGATGGAGTTATTGCCAATCAAGCTTTAACTTTAGCTTTTCCTATTCAATTGTTAATTATTGCTATTGGGGTAGGAACTGGTGTTGGTATTAATGCCTTATTATCTAAAAGTTTAGGTGAACAAAATAAAGATAAAGTTAATAAGATTGCAGGAACAGGAATCTTTTTAAGTATTTGTATTTATATTATTTTCTTGATTTTTGGACTGTTTGGCTCAGAAAGTTTTATAAGATTGTTTGCTGGAAATAATCAGCACGTTATTGCAATGGGAACAATCTATTTAAAAATATGTTGTTGTTTTTCTTATGGTTCTATTGGGTTTACTGTATATGAAAGATTGCTTCAATCAACAGGTAAAACACATTTTTCAACAATTGCTCAAATATCAGGAGCACTTACAAATATTATTTTAGATTATATTTTTATTTATCCAATGAAAATGGGCGTTGCTGGTGCAGCGCTAGCAACAATCATTGGCCAATTTGTATCATTATTTATTGCTATGTATTTTCATTATTTTAAAAATAAAGAAATTAATGGTAATTTGTGTTATATTAAAGCAAATTTCTCTTTAATTAAAGGAATCTATCTGATTGGTGCTTCAGCAGCATTGATGCAAGGATTACTTGCGGTAATGATGGCGGGAATGAACGCTATACTAGGATTAGCTCAAGTTGATCCAGTTATTTTAATTGGTTCATTTGGGATTTATTATAAGATTCAACAAATTGCTTTGTTTTCAGCATTTGGTTTATCTAATACAATTATTTCTATTTTATCTTTTAATTATGGAATGAAAGATAGAAAAAGAATAGATGAATGTATTAAATATGGTATTGTTGATACAATTATTGTTTCTTTAATTATTACTTTATTATTCGAGCTTCTTGCCCATCCATTATCACAATTGTTTGGATTATCAGGAAGTACACAAGAAATGATTAATATTTGTAGTACAGCTTTGCATATTGCAAGTTTGGGATTTGTTTTTATGGGAATTTCTGTAGCAATTCAAGGGGTATTACAATCTATAGGTTATGCGTTTAGACCTTTAATGATTGCTTTGCTTCGATTAGTTATTTTTTGTTTTCCAATAGCTTATTGTTTTACTTTGACAAAAAGTGTAACAACACTTGTTTGGTGGACTTTTCCAATTTCTGAATTATTGACAGTCATTGTTTCACTTATCTTATTGAAAAAATCATATAATGAAAGAATAAGTTCTGTTAAAAATGAAAGTATAACAAATAATTTAGTTATTGCTATTTCAAGAGAACATGGAACAAATGGAAAAGAAATAGCAAGACAAATAGCTAAAGAATTAAATATTGAATTTTATGATAAGGAAAAAATCAAAGAATTTGCCCTTGAGCATGGCTTTGTAAGTAACAAAGAAAATGAAGATTATATCTATAGTCAATTTTTGTCTTTAGATATCAACAAGAATTCTATTATTCTTTTATCAAATGTAATTAAAGAAATTGCTAGAAAAGGAAATTGTGTTATTGTAGGAAGAGCAGCAGACTATATTTTAAGAGAAGATGATCATCTTGTTAAAATCTTCTTATATGCGCCTTTAGAATATCGTATTAATAAAGTAATGGAAATATATAATGATAGTCGAGAAGATGCAATAAAGTATATAGATAAATCAGATTATTCTAGAAAAAGCTATTATGAAGTTATTTCAAATAGAACATGGGGTGATAAATCAAATTATGATTTATGTTTAGATTGTAAACTAGGAAATGAAACGATAAAAAATCTTATTTGTAATTATGTTAAATCGATAAATGAATAAATTAAATGAAGTCTTTCAAAAAATGAAAAGACTTCATTTTTATTTAAGAGATTCTATATAATGGATGCAGTTATAGGGAGGGTATTATGAGTAAGTTAAGAGATCATTATTTATTTCATGCAGGTATTTCATGCTTTTTTTATTTAGGATATGGTGCTTTTACAGTTGTTTTATCGATGTATTGTCAAGACATTGGAATGTCAGCTTCACAAATTGCCTACATTGTTTCTTTTGCACCATTGTTATCAATTGTGACACAACCATTTTTTGGTTTTTTAGCGGATAAATGGCATTCACCAAAGAAAGTATCAATTTTATTATCTTTTGCGAATATGCTTTGTATGTTTCTTTTCGCAATTAGTCGTAATTTTTGGATTTTACTTTTATCTTCAGGATTAGCTGTTTCTTTTATGAATGCAGTAACGCCTCTTACAGATCGTATTGGTGTTTCTTCACCTTATCAATTTGGTAAGATTCGTTTATGGGGTTCAGTAGGATATGCCATCATGGCTCAAGTGAGTGGTCTTTTATATCAATATATCTCACCATTTGCGAACTTCATGGCAGGTATTTTAGGAACATTTATTACGATTATTTGTATTTATATGGTTTCTGATCCAAAACTTTCAGAAGCACCAGAAACCAATGAAAATAAACTATCCACTGTTGTTGTCATGAAAGAACTTGTACATAATATTCCATTTATGTTATTCCTTGTTATTTCCTTTTTCTTTTGGGGAGCATGTTCAACAAACTTTAACTATTTATCAATCTTTATTAAATCCCAAGGAGGAACAGCTTCTCAGGTAGGAACCTACCAACTTTTTGCAACATTATTTGAAATACCAATGATTCTTGCTACAGATTATATTATTAAAAAGATTCCTTATCGTTATATCATGATGTTTGCAGTCATTATGTCAATGCTCAACTTTGCTTGGTATGCAACGCTACCATCAGTTAATATGATTATTTATGTTTTTATATTTAAAGGTTTTTCTACTGTACTCTTTACCATGATTACGGTAAGATTAGTTATGGTTTTAGTAAAAGAAGAATATGTCTCTACAGCATATGGAATTCAAGCAATGCTTGGAAAAGGAGTAGGAGCAATGCTTTTCCAATTAATTGGTGGAAGAATTATTGATGCTTATTCCATGAGTGCTTTTTATCTTTTCTTGTTTGCAGGAATTACAATTGCTTTTGTGGTGACACTTTTCTTTAGAATGCCAAAGAAAGTGAGAGAGTAGTATGTTAGAATTGAATGCAGTTATTTTTGATATGGATGGTTTAATGATTGATACCGAACCCGTAGGGAATATGCTTGTTAAAACATCGCATGAAAAATTTGGATATAAGATTACGGACGATATGTTTGTTCATTTAATAGGAAGTAATGAAAAAACTTCTAAAGAGTATTATTATAGTGTTTTTGGTGAAGATTATCCTTATCAAAAAATCAAGGATTATCGAGAACAATTAAGAAATGAATATTTCAAGACTCATCCTATTGAAATAAAAAAAGGACTTTATGATTTATTAGAATATTTAAAAAAGAATCATATTAAAATGGCTGTTGCTTCTTCAGCACGTTATGAGCGTGTCTTATCAAATTTAAAAAGTATCAAAGTTGATCAATTCTTTGATGCGATTATTGGGGGCGACCAAATCAAACATGGAAAACCAGCCCCAGATATCTTTTTAAAAGCAGTAGAACTATTAGAAGTCAATAAAGAAGATGCTCTTGTTTTAGAAGATAGTCGAAATGGTATTTTAGCGGCACATGCTGGAAAGATTCCTGTTATTTGTATTCCTGATTTGATTCATCATTCTAAAGATATTCTTGATTTAACTGTAGGATGTTATGATTCTCTTGATCAATTAATAGATGTTATCGTAAAAAAAGATGACAAAGCATGATATAGAACCTGTTTATGATCAAGATTCTAGGATACTTATTCTAGGATCTTTTCCATCTATTAAATCAAGAGAAGCCAAGTTTTTTTATCATCATCCCCAAAATCGTTTTTGGAAACTTCTTGCTGCTTTATTTCAAGAAGAAGTTCCACAAACCATTGAACAAAAGAAAGAATTGCTTATAAAACATCATCTTGCCTTATGGGATGTCATTGAAAGTTGTGAAATTAAAGGTTCAAGTGATGCCAGTATTGCCAATGTTAAAGTCAATGATTTAGATCGTATAGTAAAACATTGTCCTATTGAAATGATTATTACGAATGGAAAGACAGCACAGCGTTATTATTATCGTTATTTTCATTATGATATTCCTGTTTATTCACTTCCTTCTACCTCACCTGCAAATGCGACTTATCGTCTTGAACAACTTATTGAAAAATGGAAGGTGATTTTATGGAATCGATGATTGAATTTATCCATGAAAGAATTGGAAAAAAATATTATGATCAAGGAATTGATTTTACCATGGGAAATGGACATGATACTTTATTTTTAAGCGATTATTGTAAACATGTTTATAGCTATGATATCCAAGCAATGGCTTTAAATAATACTAAAGAATTTATAAAAGATAAAAAGAATGTGACTTTATTTTTAAAAAGTCATGAATATTTTGATGAAGATATTATAAGTTTTGATGTGGGTGTTTTTAATCTTGGTTATTTACCAGGAGGTAATCATGAATGTGTCACACATTATCAAACCACTTTGAAAACCATCGAAAAAGCACTTAATTTATTAAATCCTCAAGGATGTCTTTATATTGCAATTTATATAGGACATGATAAGGGAGAAGAAAGTATACATTTAGAGGAATATTTCCATGCTTTAGATCATAAACTATATAATGTAGCAAAGTTTGAAATGATGAATAAAAAGAATGCGCCTTATGTTGTGATTGTTGAAAAAAGGTAAGTAAAATCAAAAAAACGTGCTATAATAAAGATAAGCAAAGGGGAGATTGTTATGGCAAAAAAAGTGAATATTGAAATTACAAATCCGGTAGGACTTTATGCTTCTCCAGCAACTGAATTAGTTGATGCTCTTAAGCTTTATAAGAGTCATGTCACATTGAATTATGGTGATAAATCAGTAAATATGAAGTCTTTAATGGGTGTTTTGTCTTTAGGGATTCCTCACAAAGCACAAATTGGAATTGTTGTTGACGGAGAAGATGAAGAAGCAGTAGTAGAAATCCTTACTGAAAAAATGAAATCTCTAGAAATAGGAACAATTCAATAATAAAAATACGCTACTTAAATAGCGTATTTTTATTATACTTATTTTATTTTTTCAATATCCATATTTTTAGGAAGTACAAGACTTAAAATAATCAAAATAACAAAGACAACAGCTACACAGTTTTCTGTAAACACATCTTGAATGAGCATTTCAATGCCCGCAATAAATATCTGGTCAATTAAGTTAAAAATAAGTTTTTATAAAAAAGTAAACTATTTTTATAGAAATTTGATGGAGAGAAAAAAGTATGCTATAGTGTAAAAGTAAAAAAAGAAGGAAAGGGAACATAATTATGGAAAACTTTATTAAGTTAATGGCAGCATTTGGTATTGGTTTTGTTATTGTACTTCTTGTTATGCCAAAAGTAATCCCATTTCTACATAAAATGAAATTTGGACAAGTAGAAAGAGAAGAAGGATTAGAGTCACATAAGAAAAAAGGTGGAACACCAACAATGGGAGGTGTTGTCTTTGTATTAGCGGCGGTTATTGCAGCGTTTGTAGTCAATTATAAAAACATCGCCAATCCAAATTTAATCTTAATTACGATTGTACTTGTGGGATATAGTTTAATTGGTTTTGTGGATGATGCTTTAATCATCTTAAAACACCAAAATGAAGGATTAAAAGCTTGGCAAAAATTCTTAATGCAAGCTATTCTTGCTGTAGGATGCTATTTATATTTAGAAAACTTTGTACCAGGATTTACGACAGAGGTTACAATTCCAGTAGTAAAAGTAAATATTGATTTTGGTTGGTTCTATGCCATCCTTGTCTTTATTATGTTTACAGGTGAAAGTAATGGGGTCAACTTATCCGATGGATTAGATGGACTTGCGACAGGCCTTTCTATGGTTGCTATTGCACCATTTATTATCTATGCCATCATGTTAAAAGATTACACAACTGCAAGTTACGCCACTGCCATGGTAGGAGCACTTTTAGGATTTATGTATTTCAACTACCATCCAGCACGTATTTTTATGGGAGATGTTGGTTCTTTAGGACTCGGTGGATTCCTAGCCATTCTTGCTATTCTTACTAAACAAGAACTTTTATTAATTATCGTTGGTGGTGTTTTCTTAATGGAAACTTTATCAGTTATTATTCAAGTTGTTTCATTTAAAACACGAGGAAAACGTGTCTTTAAAATGGCACCGATTCATCACCATTTTGAAATGTTAGGTTGGTCTGAACAACAAGTAACAATTTCATTTTGGTTTATTGGTTTTATTTGTGGAATAGTCGCTATTGTGTTAGGAGTTATGTAATATGTTAACAGGGAAAAGAGTGCTCGTTATTGGTCTTGCACGTAGTGGCAAGGCAGCGGTGAAATTATTACAAAAATTAAACGCTACAATTACAATTAATGAAGGAAAACCTCTTGAACAAATTGATGGGTATCAAGAATATTTAGATGCTGGTATTGAAATTGTTGCCGGTGGACACCCTGATGAACTTTTTGAAAGAGATTTTGATTTTGTTGTCAAAAACCCAGGAATTAATTATCATAAACCTTTTATCTTAAGATTAAAGGAAAGAAAAATTCCTGTTTATACAGAAATTGAACTTGCTTATCAAGTGGCTAAAAAACAACATTATATTGCTGTCACTGGAACAAATGGAAAAACAACAACAGTTACTTTAATTTATGAAATCTTAAAGGCTCAATATAAAAATGTCCATTTTGCAGGAAATATTGGAAAACCTTTATGTGATGTTGTTTTAGAAAATAATTTATTAGAAGAAGAAAATCATTATATTGTTATTGAAATGTCAAATTTCCAATTACTTGATATTGAGAAATTCAAACCAGAAATTTCAACAGTAATTAATTTAACACCGGATCATTTAGATTACATGGCTTCATTAGATGAATACTATGCTTCTAAAATGCGTATTTATGAAAATTGTGAAAGTGATGATGAAATCTTTGTTAATAATATAGATGATGAAACTTTACAAGAATATTTAAAAAGATATCCTGTTTATTGTGGATGTTTAACTCAATCTTTAAATAAACCAGCTGATTGTCGTATTATTGATGATGCGATTTATTTTAGAGGAGAACATATTATTGATTTAAAAGATATTAAGATCGTAGGAGATCATAATGTTCAAAATATTATGATTGCTGCAACAATCTGTATGGTTGCTGGAGTAGATTCGCGTATTATTCGAAAAGTTATTTCAAATTTTAAAGGTGTAGAACACCGCATTGAATTTGTAAGAGAATATAATGGTGTAAAGGTTTATAATGATTCAAAAGCAACAAATACTGATGCAAGTATTATTGCTTTAAAAGCTTTTAAACAACCGGTTATTTTATTAATGGGTGGTTTTGATAAAGGTTTAGATTTAAAAGAAATGTCTACGTATAATTCACATATTAAAAAACTTGTGACTTTTGGGGCTGCAGGTCAACGTTTTAAAGAAGACATGCATCATGAAGATTCTTATTATGAAGATACTTTAAAAGATGCTGTAAATAAAGCGTTTGAAATTAGTGAACCGGGTGATATTATTTTACTTTCACCTTCAACAAGTTCCTTTGATGAATTTAAAGGTTATGAAGAAAGAGGAAGAATCTTCAAACAATATGTTAATGAAAAATAAAAAAAGGATTGTAAGAGAGTGTAAAATAAACTGTGTAAGTCAGGGGCGCGCGACCTGATGAACACAGTT
>ENA-ORUN01001647-ORUN01001647.1-human-gut-metagenome-genome-assembly--contig:-NODE-1647-length-20425-cov-4.251350_pt1 | contig 20425 bp, 15 predicted proteins | sample MGYA00242080_ERZ509209 | MGnify/ENA primary metagenome ERZ509209 (study PRJEB26280, sample SAMEA2338786) | human gut metagenome | biome: human gut; feature: human-associated habitat; material: faeces... | reverse complement strand
GCGCAGCTTATAGTTGAGATTGTACATCGGAGCAAAGTTGAACCCCGCTACGGGATAGCTGCCCGGTGATGCAATCTGTTTCTCGCCTACATAGACGCCTTTGCGACGCCACGAGCCGAACAACACAAGGTCATAACTGACGTGTCGCGGAAAACGGGGAACGTAGGGATGAACCAATGATTTAGTGAGGTCGGCTTCTTCCCGGTTGAAGTTGTACACCAGTCCGATTTTCGCTCCGGTGGTGTTGACACCTGCATTAGGAAACTTGGTGTTGCCGTTGGAGAAATGCGTGAAGTCTCCGCCGATGATAAAGTCGAAATAACGGGAAAGCGACCAGTTAAGGTAGATACCTGCGTTGAGGTAGGCATTCACCCGTGAGCCTACGGCTCCGTTGTAGGAATTGTAATCGTTGTCATAAGGCTGCCATCCGGCAGAGATACCGAAGTTCCATTCGTAATTGAGTGAAAGGCGGGGATGGAAACGGGCAATGCGTGCACCTTGAAAGACGTAGAACGTCATCGGATCACCCAACTGCTTTTTATCGCCAAAGGTGGTGAAGGCCAAGCCGAAACCTTGATAGGCTCCGCCATAGATGCGGTCAGCACAGGTGTTGGGACGATACTTGAAAGAATATTTCAGATGAGCGGCAAATGAATTCCGGATGGGTTTCCACCGTTCGTTCTCACCTTGCAGGAAAGGATTGGTGGGGAATACGTATTGTGGCCGCGCCTCTATCCCCAACCGGTGAATGAAAGGTTGGTCTGCCTCCTGCGCACAAAGCGAAGTGAAGGGGAAAAGCAAGGCGGAACAGATTACAACGATTTTCCATCCGGGTATCTTTACTCTCATAAATAGTCTGGTTAGTCTTTTCTGAACGGAAGTTACAAATGGAGCTTCTCAATAAACTGTGCCACATGATAGCCGTCCATCAATCCATGATGGCAAGTTACGGAAACGGGCATCATCAGTCTTTCTCCGTTGCGGAAATACTTTCCGGTGGAGATTTTGGGGACACTGTCGCCCGAGCGCATATTGGTGGGGTGCTTCATGTCGGTGAATGAGAGCCACGGCACTGCCGAATAATGTATGGCATTGGGATGGAAAGTACCTCCCTTGTTGAGTCCCGTAGTGGCTTGCAAACGTTCCATCTCTGCTTTTGCCCGGCGGATAAAGACGAGTTCGTCCGGATCGTATTCAAAGGCGGCAAAAGAAAAAGTATGGTCGGCACGACCTACAGTGGCTTCGGGCAGAAGGCTGTCATAGCACACCACTTTATCGCCTTCGATGCGGTAACGGAATTCTTCTACCGCAGCAGCGGCAGTCGTTATCCGGTGGAGGACTAACAGGGAAAAGGATATACCTTTGGCTTTGGCTTCCTGATACGTGCGCGTACAGTCTACCTGAACGGTCACTCCGAAAAACGGATCGTCAAAAGCACTGAAATGTTCGTAATGTTCTCTTCTGTTCCAAGTAGCAATATCGATGATCTTCTCTATTTGATTCATTCTAAACACTCTTTTTTAAGTTTCACCACAGAGGGCACAGAGGACACAGAGATTTTATAGAGTTTTTATAGAACTTTTTCACCGGATTAATGCAATTGATTCCATTGCTTCCGGTCTTACCTTACCGAAAAAACTCTGTGTCCTTTGTGTCCTCTATGTGAATAAATTACTGATGTTGCTCACGCAGCAGGTCGTTCACTGTTTTTACCGGGTTGAAAGTGGAAAGCGGTACTTCTACAAAAACAGTGTTCCAATCACTCATCGCACCATTCCACAAACCGGGAAGTTCAAGAGCTTTCAGCTCCTTGCCGTTTTTCGACTTGTAAGAGATAAAGCCGGTCGCCTTGTCTACGTATTTCACCAAATCGAACTTATGACCTTTATAATCACGCACGGCACATACCAAGTCCACCGGATTGAAGTGCGTACCCTTCTCGAACATTTCCTTTTTCTGCGGATCGTTCATGTCGATCTGCGAGCTCTCAAGAATTTGAAGAGAGATCGTTCCGTCACTGTTGTATGCCAGGAACGGACCGCCACCCGGTTCACCCACATTCTTCACCATTCCGCAAACGCGCATTGGACGGTTCAATTTGTTCTTCAAGTAAATAGCAAGCACTGAATCTTCGAGATCTTTCGTTTCCGGATTCTTGCAGAAAAGTTTCTTTTGCAAGAATTGCAGCATTTCCATCATCTGTTCGTGCGTATATTTTCCGCTGTCGAGCAGTTCGAGATATTCGAATGCCTGTTTCTGTAAGGTAACGAGTACACCGGCAATCAGTTTTTTATAAGTAACGGTGTCCGCTTTCAGTTTATCGGGAACTACATTGTCGATGTTCTTGATGAAGATAACATCCGCATCGAGATCGTTCAGATTCTCGATCAATGCTCCATGACCACCCGGACGGAACAAGAGTTTGCCGTTATCACGGAACGGCTGGTTGTCCATATCAGCGGCAATCGTATCGGTACTCGGCTTCTGTTCGGAGAAGGTGATATTATAATCCACTCCATAACGTTTGGCAAACTCACCGGCTTTCTCTTCCACCAGTTTCTTGAAAAGTTCGCGGTGTTCGGCAGACACGGTAAAATGTACGTTCACTTTGCCACTCTTTCCGGCTGCATACATGGCGCCTTCAGCCAAATGTTCCTCTAATGGAGTGCGTGCGCCTTCGGGATATTTATGGAATTTGAGCAGACCTTTCGGCAGTGCACCATAATTCAAGCCGGCAGTTTCGAGCAATGCGGATACCACAGCTTTATAATTGCCTTCTTCCATCAACCCGGCGATATTCTTCCCGGTAATGCGTCGGCAAGCTGCATCGAGATCGTCATAAAAAGCAAAATCCTTGATACCGGCAAAGAATGCTTGTTCAAACTTGGTTGTCGGTTTGTCATAATCAGCAGAAAGGAACTCGAATAAGTTCTTGAACATACGACTTGCAGCACCCGAAGCCGGTACGAACTTCACAATTGTCTTATCCGTGTTTGTATATGCGTCCCACGCTGCCAGATAAGCTTTCTGTTCTTCTGCATTGGGAGCCAATATACCTCTTTCAATGGAAGCAGCCGCATCCAGTTTCAGATAAGGGAAACCTGTCTGGAAGCAAGCCAGTTGCTCTGCTATTTGCGCTTCCGTAATGCCTTTCTTGGCAAGCAACTCTTTGTCCTGTGTCGTTATCATAATATCTAATTTTATTAATTGATGCCCAAAAATACAAAATGTTATTTACTTCTTGCCGAATAACCAATAAAAAAAGTAATTTTACATCGAATTAACAAGATTGAATATGAACGACTTTTTTACATCAGAGGAAAAAAAGGAGCTTTTTTCACTCTATCGGCACTTGATGCAATCTGCCGGAGACAGTATTTCCTGGAAGGATTGCCAAAAATTAAAGAATCATCTTATCAAAGCTGCCCAATATAATGGGCTGCAACGCAATAACTTCGGGATGAATCCCGTTATCAAAGATCTGCAAACGGCAGTCATCGTAGCCGAAGAAATCGGAATGAAAGGTTCGTGCCTTATCGGTATCATGCTGCACGAGATTGTAAAAACGCATATTCTGTCTATCGACGAGGTAAGCGTGGAATACGGAGAGGATGTGGCAAGTATCATCAAGGGATTGGTGAAAACGAATGAATTGTATGCGAAGAGCCCGGCAATAGAGTCGGAGAATTTCCGTAACCTCCTGCTCTCCTTTGCCGAAGATATGCGTGTGATCCTGATTATGATAGCCGACCGTGTGAATGTAATGCGCCAAATCAAGGATACGGGAAACGAGGAAGACCGGATAAAGGTAGCCAACGAGGCTGCTTATTTGTATGCTCCGTTGGCACATAAGCTGGGGCTCTATAAGCTGAAATCGGAATTAGAAGACTTATCGCTGAAATACACACAACGGGATACTTATTATTTTATAAAGGATAAGTTGAACGAGACGAAGGCGTCACGCGACAAGTATATCGCTGCCTTTATCGAACCAATCAAGAAGAAAGTGACGGAAGCGGGCTTGAAGTTCGACATCAAGGGACGTACCAAATCCATTCATTCGATATGGAACAAGATACAGAAGCAGAAAACCCCGTTTGAGGGTATTTATGATCTGTTCGCTATCCGCATTATCCTGGATTCGGAACCTGACCCGGCAAAAGAAAAGCAGGAATGCTGGCAGGTATATTCTATCGTGACGGATATGTATCAGCCTAACCCGAAGCGTCTGCGCGACTGGCTGTCGATTCCGAAAAGCAACGGTTACGAGTCATTGCATATCACCGTAATGGGACCGGAAGGGAAATGGGTGGAAGTGCAGATACGTACCCGCCGCATGGATGAGATTGCCGAACGGGGACTGGCCGCGCACTGGAGATATAAAGGTATCAAAGGAGAAACGGGCCTGGACGAATGGCTGACTTCGGTACGGGAGGCGTTGGAGAATGCAGACAACGACTCAATGAAGATGATGGATCAGTTCAAGATGGATCTTTACGAAGACGAGGTTTTCGTGTTCACTCCTAAAGGGGATTTGTTCAAGTTGGCAAAAGGGGCTACGGTACTCGACTTTGCCTTTCATATCCATAGCAAACTGGGATGCAAATGTATCGGCGCTAAAGTAAACGGCAAGAATGTCCAACTGAAGCAGAAGTTGAACAGTGGCGACCAGGTGGAAATCATGACTTCAAATACCCAAACTCCGAAACAGGACTGGCTGAACATCGTAACTACCTCCAAAGCCCGCACGAAGATACGGCAGGTGCTCAAAGAAATGGTGGCACGCCAACATGACTTTGCAAAGGAAACACTTGAACGAAAATTCAAAAACCGCAAACTGGAATATGATGAAGCGACCATGATGCGCCTCATCAAGCGTTTGGGCTTTAAAAACGTGACGGAGTTCTATCAAAAGATCGCTGATGGTGCGCTGGATGTAAACGAGATTCTGGACAAATATGTGGAGCAGCAGAAACGGGACAACGACACGCGCGACGAAATAGTCTACCGCAGTGCTGAAGGGTACAACCTGCAAGCGGCACAGGAAGAGACTACCTCCAAAGAGGATGTGCTCGTAATCGACCAGAATCTAAAAGGATTAGAATTCAAATTGGCGAAATGTTGTAATCCTATCTATGGTGATGATGTATTCGGTTTCGTAACGGTAAGCGGCGGGATAAAGATTCACCGGGCAGACTGCCCGAACGCCAATCAGATGCGTGAACGTTTTGGTTATCGAATTGTGAAAGCCCGTTGGGCAGGCAAATCGGAAGGGACACAGTATCCCATTACGCTGCGCGTCGTAGGGCACGATGATATCGGCATTGTGACGAATATTACTTCTATCATATCTAAGGAAAATGGAATCACACTACGCTCCATAGGAATCGATTCAAACGATGGACTGTTCTCCGGTACACTAACGGTCATGGTTGGAGATACAGGTCGCCTGGAAGCGCTAATCAAAAAGCTAAGAACCATAAAAGGAGTGAAACAAGTGAGCCGGAACTAATTTTTTTCACCACAGATTAACACAGATTCTCACAGATTAAAAAGACAAGATACAGTATAGCCGCTCCGAAGGGACTGAGTTCAAAATAAATTGCATTAATTTCACAATCCTGCATTTTGCCTTTTCTTTCTTTAATTTGTGAAAATCTGTGTTAATCTGTGGTGAAGAATTCTATCGCACTTTCTTCCTTTTATAATAAGGATAAGTCACCAAAACAAAAAATATCAAAGCTATCGAAACCACTATCTGACCGATATGAAGCATTTTGTCTGTATCCAACTCCATACAGCAGGCAGCTGCGATACCTAAAGAAATCCCCATTTCACTAGCCAATAAATGAGTGGTATTTGCAGTTCCCCGTTGACAATGATGGGATAGCTTCACGAACATAATCAGGAACTCCGGCATGACAAAACCTAATCCAAGTCCCAGGAGCATGGAAGAAACGCCTATCGGAGTACTATTCAACAATGATATGGCAAGAATCTCTAGTCCAAGCCCCATAATTACCTGTCTCAATGTTTTTTCTTTCAGAAAAAAGAGACGAGCAAGCAAGAGAGATACCAAGTAACCGCCCCCCACTCCTACAAAGAAAGGCACTGAAACACCTGTGTTTCCCAATATGGAATCATTCAGGAAAGGATGTACAAGAGGCATCAGCAATCCCGGAACAAACGTAACCAGAATCATATTGATAGCCGGAATCCAACTACGCAACAGTAGAAAACGGTCAAAAGAATAAAGTCTAGTGACAATCGGTGCACGGAAAGGTACATATATTCCCGATACGACAAGAATCCCTAACACTCCGGCAATAACGGATACATACAGCAAATTCCGGATTGGATAACTCTGATAAAGCCAAACTCCGAGAACGATACCTAGAATCATTCCCAAACGGGCTACCCACGAAAAACTGACATTCCCTGCGCTACGGAGCGTAGAGTTGGTGATGTCAATAGCCAACGTGATACCCGCAGTAGTGGCTACACCGAACGCCAATCCTTGTACAGTGCTTAGCAGGATAAGTTCCGTAAGGTTCGTCACAAACGCATAGCCTACCGCCGCCACCACCATAAGAGCGAAAGCATATATATATACGTGCTTCCGTTTGTAAGCGTCCACCAAATAGGCATGGAAAGGACCAATCAGGAACATTCCCAATGTAAAAAAAAGAAAGATTACTCCTGTCTGTGCCACCGGCACTCCGAGACGGTCTGCCATCTCAACGGAGAGTACCGGAAATAACACATACAAGGACACAAACAACAGCAAATTAGCTATACATATCCGTATAAAATGTGCTGTCCACAATGTAACTGCCATATATTGCTTTAATATTGTTCCTTCTCGTTGGGGAAGTAGCAGTTCTTAACGTCGGACACATAACGACTGATAGCATCGGTCATCACTGTGTACAAATCGGCATAACGACGCAAGAAACGGGGACGGAAACCATTATTCATGCCCAACATATCCTGAATCACCAACACCTGACCATCTACATGTCCACCGGCACCGATACCAATAATAGGTATAGTCAACTCACCGGCTACACGTTCTGCAAGGATTGCGGGAATCTTTTCAAGAACAATAGCGAAACAACCTGCTTCTTCCAGCAAATGAGCGTCACGAATCAATTTCTCCGCTTCGGCATCATCTTTGGCGCGCACAGTATAGGTTCCGTATTTGTTGATAGACTGCGGCATTAATCCTAAATGTCCCATCACCGGAATACCTGCACCGACAATGCGTCTCACCGTATCGATGATTTCTTCTCCGCCTTCCATCTTCAAAGCGTCAGCATGACTTTCTTTCATGATGCGGATAGCGGAAGCAAGACCTTCCATCTCATTACCTTGATAGGAACCGAAAGGCATATCCACCACCACCATAGCACGTTTTACACCACGCACCACAGATTTTGCATGGTAGATCATCTGGTCAAGCGTGATAGGCAATGTGGTCACGTTACCTGCCATTACATTGGAAGCGGAATCGCCTACAAGGATTACGTCTATCCCCGCACCGTCCACAATCTGCGCCATCGTGTAATCGTAGGAAGTAAGCATTGAAATCTTTTCGCCTCTCTGTTTCATTTCAACCAAGCGATGTGTCGTCACCTTTCTTGTGTCATCTGATATATAACCAGCCATTTCTTTCTAATTAAAAATTATAAATTAAAAATTAAAATCGAGGCAGCATTGGCGCTACCCGAAAATCGAGGGCAAAGTTATAACATTTAATTCATAACAGAGAAGGAAATGCAAAAAATCCTCTCAATCCCTTGTCAGAGACAGCAATTTCTCATAACTCATTCCGGTAAAGTCATCCATTATATAATGTGCTTTTCCGGTAATGGCTTCGCGGGAATTGGTTGTAGCGAGACCGATCACGGTTGCACCGGAAGTCATTCCCGCCTGCAGACCATGAAAAGAATCTTCAAAGACGTATGTGCTTTCTGGAGTAGCTCCAAATACTTCCATCCCTAGAAGGAAACAATCGGGAGCAGGTTTGGAACGGGCAAACATCTCTCCGGTAAGAATACGGTCTACCATTGCCGGAAACTCGGGATGAGCATTGTAGACGTTCTGCATCTTCTCTTCATTAGAGCTGGTTACTACGGCTATCTTCACACCATGATGGCGGAGTTCGGCGATAAAAGCTTCTACTCCGGGAATATATTCATAGGACATCTGTTTCTCAAAAACATTGAGGTCTGCCGTGATTTTCTGCCGGGCTTCCGGAAAAGCTGAAAAGTATTTCTCGTAGATTTGCGTCAGCGTCTGCCCTTTGATACGGCGTCCGAAATCTTCCTCATTCAGATATTTACGTCCCTGCTCGTCCCAAAAGACGGTGTACTGTGTTTCCGTATCCATAATAACACCGTCAAAGTCGAACAACGCTGCAATTGTTTTCGTTGTATTCATATGAAACTTTCTTTTTACCTAAAACGTTAAACCTTGTGTATCTATGCCTGCAAAGTTCCGAATAATCATCGAATCAGACAAATAATTTGTACCTTTGCAATGCTAAAAAAAACGTAACGGACATTTTTATCCAACAAATCGACTTTTATTTATCCAACGAATCGACTAACGTATGAGCAAGAACGACCCACATATCTTAGGAAAGGAAAGCATCGGCAAGTTACTGCTACAATATTCCATTCCTGCCATTATCGGAATGACAATTACTTCTATCTACAACATTATTGACAGTATCTTCATCGGACATGGTGTGGGGGCAATGGCCATTGCAGGACTGGCTATCAGTTTTCCTCTGATGAATCTCGTAGTCGCTTTCTGTACATTGGTATCGGCAGGCGGATCAACCCTTGCCTCTATCCGATTGGGACAAAAGGATCTGAAAGGTGCTACGGAAATTCTGTCACACACGCTTATGCTTTGTATCACCAATTCTGTCTTCTTCGGAATATTGTCCTTTATCTTTCTCGATGATATCCTGCTGTTTTTCGGTGCCAGTCACGACACACTTCCATACGCACGCAGTTTCATGCAGGTAATCTTGTTGGGAACTCCTATTACTTATACAATGATAGGATTGAACAATGTGATGCGCGCTACCGGGTATCCGAAGAAAGCAATGCTTACATCGATGGTGACGGTAGTTGCCAATATCATCCTCGCTCCTATCTTTATCTTCCACTTTGAATGGGGAATGCGGGGAGCTGCTACGGCAACGGTTATTTCACAGCTCATCGGCATGATATGGGTGGTAAGTCACTTCATGCAGAAAGAGAGTACAGTGCACTTCGAAGGAACAATCTGGAAGATGAAAGGGAGAATCGTAGAGAGCATTTTCGCTATCGGCATGTCACCCTTCCTAATGAATGTTTGCGCTTGCATTATTGTCATTATTATCAATAATAGTCTACAGGAACACGGAGGAGATATGGCTATCGGCGCGTATGGTATCATCAACCGGCTGCTGACTCTTTACGTAATGATTGTATTAGGATTGACGATGGGAATGCAGCCGATTGTCGGCTATAACTTCGGAGCACAGAAACTTAATCGCGTCAAACAGACTTTACGACTGGGAATTCTTTCAGGAGTGGTTATCACTAGTAGCGGATTTCTGATTTGCGAACTATTCCCTCATGCCGTATCAGCTCTCTTCACAGACAGTGACGAATTGATTGATCTGGCAGTAGAAGGGCTTCGCTTGGCAGTACTTATGTTCCCATTCGTAGGAGCACAGATTGTTATCGGGAACTTCTTCCAAAGTATCGGAAAAGCGAAAATAAGCATTTTCTTATCCCTGACGCGACAGTTGCTTTATCTTCTGCCCTGCCTGTTGCTTTTCCCGAATTGGTGGGGATTGAAAGGTATTTGGATCAGTATGCCGGTGTCGGATGCATTAGCCTTTATCACAGCAGTAATCAGCTTGATGATATATATTAAAAAAGTATCGAAACAACAGCCGATAGCTGAATAAAGAATAGTTACTGTTCATTTTCTCATTTTTATTGTTCAATCAGTCCTAATTAGGGATTTATCAATTGCCCATCCGATTGTAAACTCTATATTTGCATAAAGTTTTCAAAACTACAAACGATTAAACTATGTTGAGAAAGAATTTATATTGGCTTTTATTGTGCCTGTTTCTCGCAGGATGCGGTATGATAGATTACCATCCGTACGATGTCCACATCAGTGGTGAGACAAATGTCAATGCACATAATATAGAAAAGATAGAAGCAAATTGCAAAGGCAAAACCACAATCCGTTTTGCTGTAATGGGAGATTCACAACGCTGGTATGACGCAACGGAGGACTTCGTAAAAGAGATCAATAAACGGGATAATATTGACTTTGTAATTCATGGAGGAGATATGAGTGATTTTGGAGTGACCAAAGAGTTTCTCTGGCAACGAGATATCATGAACGGGTTAAAAGTACCTTATGTAGCCCTTATCGGAAATCATGATTGTCTGGGAACAGGAGAAGAAACTTATAAAACAGTGTTCGGTCCTACCAACTTCTCTTTTATAGCAGGCAACGTGAAGTTCGTCTGTCTCAATACAAACGCTTTAGAGTATGACTACTCCGAGCCCATTCCAAACTTCACCTTTATGGAAGAAGAGATAACAAACAGAAGTGATGAATTTGAAAAAAGCGTAGTATGTATGCACGCACGCCCATTTACAGGCGTATTCAATGATAATGTGGCAAAGGTTTTCCAGCACTATGTCACTCAGTATAAGGGCCTACAGTTTTGCACGGCTGCACATACCCATCATTTTCGGGATGACATACTCTTTGATGATGGAATACATTATATAACCAGTGATTGTATGGATTACCGTACTTATCTGGTATTCACTATAGCTCCGGAAAGCACCTCTGAAAATCCTGATTATGAATTGGTTGAATACTAAATATATTTTATGGACGGGAGTATTATCAATACTTCTCTCTATCTCCGGTCCGGTCTCGGCTACTTACAGAACAGATACAATTATCAACACGTATAAAGCCGATTCACTGCGCTTCATCATCAAGGCTGACTCAATTATCGCCTTCCAAACCGGAGATTCTTTATTTACGATTATTAAAGCAGACTCCGTATTGCCCGCTGCATCGAAAAAAGTTAAACATACCCGTTACGATAAACGGGTTCACCGTTTCCGCAGAAATTGGGAACGAATCATTCCTACCCACTCTAAGATACAGTTTGCCGGCAACATGGGATTACTTTCTTTTGGTACGGGATGGGATTACGGAAAACATAATCAATGGGAGACTGATTTATTGCTTGGATTTATCCCGAAGTATTCTTCAAAAAAGGCTAAAATAACCATGACTCTTAAACAAAACTACATGCCGTGGAGTATTAATATAGGAAAAGGATTCTCTACAGAACCCTTTACTTGTGGCCTATACATGAATACCGTATTTGGGGATCAGTTCTGGGTAAATGAACCGGACCGCTATCCAAAAGGTTATTATGGTTTTTCAAGCAAAGTACGTTTTCACATTTTCATGGGACAACGCCTGACTTACGATATTGACCCGCAACGCAGGTTTCTAGCCAAGTCTGTAACATTTTTCTATGAGATCAGTACTTGTGATCTTTATGTGGTCAGTGCTGCTACTAACAGCTATCTGCGTCCTCGCGATTATCTCAGCTTGTCTTTCGGACTAAAGTTCCAATGGTTATAAACCAAATTACAATGACTTATAATGATGATACATACCCTCACCAACAATCCGCTATTTCGGGGAATTACTCCGGAAAAGCTCTCTGCCAACCTGGAAGAAGTTAATTTTCACGCCCGTTCATATAAGAAAGGGGAAATCTTCGCTTTTATGCAACACGCATTAGCCGAATTAACCCGCAACGACATCACAGTAGAAGAATTAGTTCAATTGACTTTGGAAACAGGCAAACATGGAATATCCGCTATGGCACAACTGGATAAAGCCAATACTAGCAGCTACGGTAACTCCGAAAACTGCCGAACGACACGGTTATATTGACCGTTGGCTGTGCAAAATACCGATACAATATGAAGTTCTTGTCATAAGTATTTTATCCTGAATATTCATCAATCAGGCTCGAATCATGCAGATCGCATCATTCGAGCCTGTTTTCATATTCTCACAATTAGCTATTTCCGAGTATCAGATTGACTTTTTTAGACAATTTAACTACCATTTTTGACAAAAATACATCAAAACAGGTATTTCATTTGTTGCTAAATATATGTAACTTCGCACAGTGAAAAATAATGCGGCATTCTTATAACTTTATAATATATAGCATATGATATTTACAGCAGAAAACACCTTACTTATTGGTTCTATCTTACTTTTCGTCAGCATTGTTGTTGGAAAAACCGGATACCGTTTCGGCGTACCTACTTTGTTACTGTTCCTCGTTGTAGGAATGGCATTCGGAAGTGACGGACTCGGTCTCCAATTCCATAATGCCAAAGAAGCCCAATTTATCGGTATGGTTGCCTTGAGTATCATCCTTTTCTCAGGAGGTATGGACACGAAATTCAAAGAAATCAAACCTATTTTAGGACCGGGTATCGTCTTATCCACTGTCGGAGTATTGCTCACAGCTCTTTTTACGGGGCTCTTCATTTGGTGGCTATCCGGTATGAGTTGGACGAACATTTATTTGCCTATCACCACTTCCCTATTGTTGGCCTCTACCATGTCTTCCACAGATTCGGCTTCGGTCTTCGCTATTCTCCGTTCGCAAAAGATGAATCTGAAGCACAACCTACGTCCTATGCTGGAGTTGGAAAGTGGAAGTAATGACCCGATGGCTTATATGCTTACCATTGTTCTGATACAGTTTATCCAATCAGCGGGTATGGGAGTCGGCGCTATTGCCGCTTCTTTTATCATTCAGTTTATCGTAGGTGCTGCTGCAGGATATATACTCGGGAAACTGGCTATCCGAATGCTGAACAAGCTTAATATCGATAACCAGGCATTATATCCTATCCTGCTATTGGCATTCGTTTTCTTCACTTTCTCCATCACCGATTTAATGAAAGGTAATGGATATCTGGCTGTATACATCGCCGGTATGATGGTAGGTAATAATAAAATTATGCACCGTAAGGAGATTTATACGTTCATGGACGGGCTTACCTGGCTGTTCCAGATCATTATGTTCCTCTGCCTGGGATTGCTAGTCAATCCTCACGAAATGCTAGAAGTAGCCGCTGTCGCTCTGCTGATCGGTATATTCATGATTCTTATCGGTCGCCCGTTAAGCGTATTCCTCTGCCTGCTCCCATTCCGGAAAATCACAATGAAGTCACGCGTTTTTGTATCTTGGGTAGGATTACGCGGCGCAGTTCCTATCATCTTTGCTACTTATCCGGTAGTGGCAGGAGTAGAGGGTTCGAATATTATATTCAATATCGTATTCTTCATTACCATCGTTTCATTGGTCGTACAAGGAACCACAATTTCCTTTGTAGCCCGCATATTACACCTCTCCGAACCTTTGGCAAAGACAGGAAACGATTTCGGGGTGGAACTGCCTGAGGAGATTGACTCTGATCTCAGTGATATGACTGTCACCCGCGAAATGCTGGAAGAGGCAGATACATTGAAAGATATGAACCTGCCAAAAGGTACACTAGTCATGATTGTGAAACGCAAAGATGAATTCCTGATCCCTAACGGAACATTGAAATTGCACGAAGGAGATAAGTTGCTGCTTATTTCCGAGAAATCCAAAGAAGAGTCTGATTCTGAATAACATTTGAAAAGAAATGTAAAATTATATCAGAATTCCTTCGTTAATTAACCGTAAAACTTGATTTTAAAATTCGGTTTACGTTAATGATATATTAATTTTGCGCAGTTTTAAACTAAATGTGCAAAAACAAAATGGAACAAGAACATCAGTTCATTGATTATATTGAGCAAAGTATCATCAAAAACTGGGACAGAGATGCCCTGACCGACTATAAAGGAATTACCCTCCAATATAAGGATGTAGCACGTAAAATTGCTAAATTTCACATTGTTTTGGAAAGTGCCGGAATCCAGCCGGGAGATAAAATAGCGGTTTGCGGACGTAACAGTGCTCATTGGGCAGTTACTTTCTTGGCCACCATCACTTATGGAGCTGTGATTGTTCCTATTTTGCATGAATTCAAAGCAGACAATATTCATAATATCGTCAACCATTCTGAAGCCAAACTACTTTTTGTAGGCGATCAAGCTTGGGAGAACCTGAATGAGGATGCAATGCCTTTATTAGAAGGTATTGCATCATTGGCAGATTTCTCCTCTTTAGTGTCGCGCAACGAAAAGCTCACATACGCTTTCGAACACCGGAATGCCATTTACGGACAACGTTATCCAAAGAACTTCCGTCCTGAACATATCTGTTACCGAAAAGACAGACCGGAAGAACTGGCAATCATCAATTATACATCCGGCACTACAGGGTATTCTAAAGGAGTAATGCTCCCCTATCGCAGTATCTGGTCAAATGTTGCCTACTGTTTTGAAATGCTTCCCGTTAAACCGGGAGATCATATCGTTTCCATGCTTCCTATGGGACATGTATTTGGAATGGTATACGACTTCCTATACGGATTCTCGGCAGGCGCACACATCTATTTCCTGACACGTATGCCATCTCCTAAGATTATCTCCCAATCGTTTTCGGAGATAAAACCCAGAGTCATCTCCTGCGTACCATTGATTGTAGAAAAGATTATAAAAAAGGATATTCTTCCCAAAGTAGACAGCAAAATCGGTAAACTACTGCTTAAAGTACCCATCGTAAACGATAAGATCAAATCGTTGGCACGACAAGCTGCTATGGAGATATTCGGCGGTAATTTTGATGAAATCATTATCGGCGGCGCTCCTTTCAATGCTGAAGTAGAAGCCTTCCTCAAGAAAATAGGTTTCCCCTACACCATCGCTTACGGTATGACAGAATGTGGTCCGATCATTTGCTCCAGCCGCTGGGAAAACCTGAAACTTGCTTCGTGCGGGAAAGCGACGACGCGAATGGAAGTAAAAATCGATTCCCCGGACCCTAAGACTCATGCAGGAGAAATCATCTGTAAAGGAGCCAATCTTATGTTGGGCTATTATAAAAATCAAGAAGCTACTGCGCAAATCATTGACGTAAATGGCTGGTTGCATACAGGTGATCTCGGCACTATAGACGAAGAAGGGAATGTAACCGTTCGCGGACGTAGCAAAAACCTGCTCCTCACCTCCAGCGGACAGAATATCTATCCCGAAGAAATTGAAAGCAAGTTGAACAACATGCCGTATGTTGCCGAATCACTGATCGTCCTGCAACATGATAAGTTGGTAGCCTTGATCTACCCGGATTTCGACGATGCTTTCGCTCATGGATTGCAGCAGACGGATATTCAGAAAGTAATGGAGCAAAACCGTATTGAATTGAATCAACAGCTTCCTAACTATTCTCAAATAAGCAAGATAAAGATCCATTTCGAGGAATTTGAAAAGACTGCGAAAAAGTCAATCAAACGCTTTATGTATCAGGAAGCAAAAGGGTAATCAAGAACCTTTGACTAATTAAGAGTACATACTTATAACAAATAATAAGATAAGTATTCTCGTAAATAAAAACGGTGGACAGCCTCAACACTGTCCACCGTTTTTTTCTAACCTCTAACAAACTTTATTAAAGTGCGATAAATGAAATAGCCTGTCCGCCTCCGGCAGCCATTCGTATGTTCAACGTATTTTCAGAAGTAACCGTTTGTTCCGTTATCCGGTAATCCGTAGGATTTGATTTCCAATCCGCATTCTCTCCATCCGCATAGATGACAGCTTTATACTGTTTGCCCGGTTCCAGGAAATCCAGTTTTATTTCCAGTGTACGGGGTTTCTCGTTCGTTGCCGCTCCCAAGAAATAGTTACCTTTTGCTTTACGCACGATGGCTACAAATTCACCCGGTTCTCCTGCCAATGCTTTCGATTCGTCGCAATCCGGATCGAAATCGCGGAAGAACTGGAAAGCCGGATGTCCCTCATAATGTTCAATCATATCGGAAGCCATTTGCAAAGGGGAATACAAAATCACCCAGTTAGCAAGCTGTTTCGCCAATGTCGTGTTCACACGGCTGTTTCCTTTATCCTGATCGTTCCATTTCCGGCGACGGAAAGAATCCTTTGTCTGTAAAAACAAAATATCAAAAGTTCCAGGAGTGTAATCCATCGGACCGGATAACAGGCGGGTAAACGGCAACATCACATGATGGGAAGGAGGATTACCTTCGCTCCATGCATTCCATTCCATACCTCTTGCACCTTCACGAGTCATCATGTTAGGCCATGTACGGCGAATACCGGTATCTTTAATCGGCTCGTGTGCATCCACTGTCATTTTGTGACGGGCAGCTGCCTCCACCACTTTCTGATAATGATTAACCCCATACTGTCCATGGTGCGAAAGTCCATTCGGGAAAGCACCCGCATAACCGGTTTTCAGGATATGAATACCATGTTCTGTGTACCATTGCATGGCATGATCCATCTGACGTTCATAGTTGGGGATATTGCCTCCAGTCTCATGATGTCCGATGATTTCAACACCTTTCTCTTTGGCATAATGCACAATCTCGTCAATGTCAAAATCAGCATACGGTTTCGTAAAGTCAAAATTCTGCATACCACCCCAGCTTTCCCATCCTTCGTTCCATCCCTCAAACAAAACACCCTCTATATCATTGGCGGCAGCGAAATCAATATACTTCTTGGCATTGGCGGTAGTGGCTCCATGACGTTCGTCCATCTTCCAAGTCTCCACACCCAAATGCATTCCCCACCACACTCCGACATATTTCAAGGGACGAATCCAATCGGTAGTTTCCAGTACACAAGGTTCGTTCAGATTCAAAATCAAGGAAGAATTAATCAGCCCGACAGCTTCCGGAGCAATCTGGATGGTACGCCAGGAAGTAGTAAAATGATTGCCTTTACGCACTTTGATACCATCCGGCCAAGGAGTTAGCTCAGCTTTCAATGTATATCTTCCGGTCTGCTTCAAAGTCATTTCGGAGAAATCATACAAAGCCGCTTCATGAATACTGCCATAAATACCGTCCGCCGTTTTGAATGTGAAAGGAGTATTGGCAGTTTCCACTTCGGAAATAGGCTGTTGCTTATATAGTAATTCATAAGTCTCCGCACTGGCGGGAATTGACCATGAAGTTCCGTCCTGACGAAAACGAAAAGTTGTCAGTTCATCGGTTATCATCAACGAATCCACTGCGGGAACACTGTACTCATAACGGAACCCTACTCCATCATCAAACACACGGAAACGAAGTGTCAACTCCACCTGATCTTTATTGGTCAGGCTCACCGCCATCTCATTATAATGATCCCTGTTCTTTTTATTCTCTCCCCAAGCCTGTGTCCAAATCTCGTCCTTATGATCGAAAGTCGTACTCTTTATCTGAAAGCCTTCTCCTAAAGCAACTCCATTCCCTTCTGTAAACCCCATTGCAGAGTTCTCAATCAATAGTGAATCGCCTACCGAGACATTATAAAACGGAGTACCGTTCTCGTCCAGCGTGAAAGCCATCTTAATATGGCCGTCCGGTGATTTGACTTCTGTTTTCGGACTGCTACACGCATAACATCCCAGCATACACAGAAAAGCTCCGATTGCATAATTTATTTTCATAGCACTATATCTGTTATTTATATACAGTACAATTCAGAAGAGAAAAACACTTATATAATCAAGGTGAATTTCTTTCTAATAAGGAGAATCTCTTTCTCCGGTATGATTTCTATTCTTATTTATGCAACAGAATATCAGTTCCCGGAACAATCTTTCCCATCGACCACACACATCGCACATTCAGTTCCTTATCAAGAATCACAATATCAGCATCCTTACCCTTTGCCAACGCCCCTTTCCGGTCATCCACTCCGATCAAACGGGCAGGAGTCTCGGAAGCCATGCGCACGGCATCTTCCAAAGGTATGTTCGCTTTCTTCACCATAGTACGCACCAAGATATCCATCGTAGCCAAGCTACCGGCCAGTGCTGAATGGTCTGCCATCTTACACACTCCATCCTCTATTATGTAGCGTGGATCAATAGGCACAGTACCGTCACAAGCAGCATAAGCCAGAGCATCCGTGACAAGGCAAGTATTTTCTGCCCCTTTCAATTTATAAACTAATTTCAAGATAGTAGCCGGCAAGTGTATGCCGTCCGCAATGACTTCCACCGTCATTCCTTCTGTCAGATATACACTTTCTACCGTACCTTCGTACTTATATTCACGACGTTTATGAAAACCCGGCATAGCATTATAGAAATGAGCGGCATGAGAGAATCCCACTGCATATGCAGCCTTTATCTCATCATATTCGGCTTCGGTATGAGTCACCGCCGTCATAATCCCCTTTGAACGGGTGTATCTGGCAAAATCATGCGCACCGGGCAACTCCGGGCTGATATCCCAACGTCTGATGCAAGACGTATGTTCCAGCAAAGGAATATATTCATTTTCATCCGGTGTTTTCAGAAATCCGTCATATTGTGTTCCCGCCATCTTCGGGTTCAGATAAGGCCCCTCGATATGCAGACCGAGAATCGGAGAGTCTTTCTCCTTCATCAGATTCTCGCATACATCGACCGCCTGATAAAGCCTTTCGAAGGAAGTAGACGACAAAGTAGGAAACATACCGGTAGCTCCATGTTTCAAGTGTGCCATAGTAGCAGCACGGAAAGCCTCCTCCGTCGTTTCCGTAAAATCATGACCACCACCTCCGTGCGCATGCATACTCACGAATCCCGGTACGATTGTCATCCCACGAGCATCAATCACCGTTGCACCGATAACCGCCAAATCACTGTTGGTCACCTCTAATATTTTTCCATCACAAATCAATACGGAACCGTCTTTCAACCATCCTTGCGGAGTCAATATCCGTCCGTTAATTATCTGAGTCAACATAGTCTTCTTATTTATAGGATTTAAAACAGTTTATTGGTTCCCTCTACCAATTGTCCCATTGCCCACACGGCTCTTACATTCAAGTCCTTGTCCAAAGCAATGATATCGGCATCCTTACCACGTTCGAGCGTGCCCTTACGATCCAGCACTCCCATGATGCGGGCAGGCGTTTCAGAAATCATTCTAATCACATCCGCCAATGGGATTTCCGCTTTCTGCACCATCGTACGTATCAGACGATCCATCGTCGCCACACTTCCCGCCAAAGCGGAACGGTCGGCTAGTTTACAAACCCCGTCTTCGATAATGACACGGGGGTCAAAAGCCGTTTGACTGTCGCTCGCCGCACAAGCTAACGCATCCGTTATCAGACAAGTACGCTCCACTCCTTTGATCTTGTAAACAAGGCGCAGAATCGTCGGCGGCACGTGGATACCATCGGCCACTACTTCCACTGTCATATCGTCAATCAGATAAATACTCTCCACCGTACCTTCATATTTGTACTCTTTCCGTTTATGGAATCCCGGCATGGCATTATAGAAATGAGTAGCATGGGTATATCCGGCTTCGTATGCCGTCTGTATATCTTCAAACTCAGCCTGCGTATGACCTACTGAAGCCAGCACCCCTTTCGCCGTGATATATTTGCCGAACTGCATGGCTCCGGGAAGTTCCGGCGCAGCGTCCCAACGCTTGATGCAGTGTGTTTCCTCCAACAAGGGAATATATTCTTCCGGGTCCGGATCTTTGATATTCTCCGGAATCTGTCCGCCCGCCATTGCCATATTGAAATAATGGCCTTCAAGATGAAGTCCGAGTACAGGACTGTCCGGTTCCGCCATCATTTTCTCAGTGGTCTCCGCAGCAGCACGGATCATCGGAATGGTAGAAGAAGAAAGAGTAGGAAAAATACTGGTAGTACCATGCTGCATGTGGGCTTTGATTGCCGTACGGAAAGCGTCTTCCGTACCTTCCATAAAGTCTCTTCCACCGCCACCGTGAACGTGGATTTCCACGCCGCCCGGAACGATATACATTCCTTTGGCATCAATCAGTTTGGCTCCGATAATGGCAAGGTCACAATTGGTTACTTCCAGAATTTTATTGTCGCGAATAAGAACTGACCCATCCTTTAGCCAGCCTTGTGGTGTCAGGATGCGTGCATTAATGATTTGTGTTAACATATCATTTTTATTAAATTAATTATAGGTCTACATAAACCGATGACTCTCTTTCGGGGGGAAGTACATCGATTTCTCACTTGCAAAATTACGCTTTTCTATCCAAATTATTGATAAAATCGTCCGCTAAACGTCCAATAAGGTACAAAAAAAGAGGTTATCAGTCTTATTGACCGACAACCTCTATAATTTATCTGGAGCGGAAAACGAGACTCGAACTCGCGACCCTAACCTTGGCAAGGTTATGCTCTA